>Ga0153978_1000017_pt1 | contig 31284 bp, 47 predicted proteins | sample TSGA062MetaG_FD_104749 | JGI IMG/M metagenome (GOLD analysis project Ga0153978, IMG submission 104749) | Attine ant fungus gardens microbial communities from Georgia, USA - TSGA062 MetaG | ecosystem: Host-associated > Fungi > Mycelium > Unclassified | place: USA: Georgia, Yuchi Wildlife...
GCTCAACCTGAAGGTCTTGCCGTCTTCTCAACCACTTCTATCCAGCACACTATCAACTTGGTCAAAATGACCTCCATGCAACGCAGCAGGTCTGGCACCATCCCATCAATGGAGACCACTGGCCACCAGCTCAAGGATAACACTGTTATCGTCGGTAAGTCTAATGTCCCCCTGTCCTAACGACCCGCCACATCTCAACTCTTCTCTAGTCTTTGGTGCATCTGGTGATCTCGCCAAGAAAAAGGTTAGGCATTTCCTCCCTCCTCAGCTCCTTCTGATCCCAGGTAATAGACGTACCCAGCCTTATTTGGTCTCTATTCCAATGGCTATCTCCCTAGGAAAGTCCATATCGTAGGCTATGCCAGAACAAAGATGGACGAAGAAGAGTATCGTAAACGCACCACTGGATACATTAAGAATCCAAACAATGATCCAGAAATAGCTGCTAAAATCGAAGAGTTCAAGAAGCTCTCCACGTATGTGTCGGGCGGCTATGAGGACAGTCCCTCTTTCCAGAATTTGGACAAGCACCTCAGGTCCATCGAAAAGAACTACCACAGCCGTGAAACCAACCGCCTATTTTACCTCGCCCTTCCTCCCTCCGTGTTCGTCCCTGTTGCAACACAGATCAAGGAGTGTTGCTACTCCTCCACAGGAATCAATCGTATCATCGTCGAGAAGCCTTTCGGCAAAGACCTTGACTCTTGTCGGGAACTCCTATCGTCACTCAAGCAGTCATGGAAAGAGGAGGAAACCTACCGCATTGACCACTACCTCGGCAAGGAGATGGTCAAGAACTTGCTGGTCCTCCGTTTCGCTAATGTCGCCATGGGCGCTGCTTGGGACAAGCATTCAATTAGCAACGTCCAGATTAGTTTCAAGGAGCCCTTTGGCACCCAAGGTCGTGGTGGTTATTTCGACGAATTCGGTATCATCCGGGACGTTTTGCAAAACCGTGAGTCCCTCGTGTGTATGTGTGGGAAGGCTTCCACGCTCACGCACGTGTGCATGCAGACTTGTTGCAGGTCCTGAGTATCTTGACCATGGAACGGCCTGTCTCGTTTGCGTCGGAGGACATTCGGGACGAGAAGGTTTTTCATACGCATCAAGAATGGTTGTCATGTTCTCATACTAGCACCTCTCTTCTCAGGTCAAAGTTCTTCGCGCAATTCCACCCATTACCAAAGAGGATGTGCTGCTAGGTCAATATGTAGCAGGCAACAATGAGCCAGGGTACTTGGACGACGACACTGTACCAAAAGACTCTGTCTGCCCGACGTTTGCTGCTACAGTATTGAGGATTAACAACGAGCGATGGGAAGGCGTTCCGTTCATTTTGAAGGCCGGGAAGGGTATGTTCCGAATTTCCAAGTTCACTGTCAATTACCCCTGACACATCATGCGCCACAGCCTTGAATGAGGCCAAAGTGGAAATTCGTATGCAGTTCAAGGATGTCACTCAGGGGATTTTCAAGGACATTTCACGCAACGAACTTGTCATCCGAATTCAGCCTTCGGAGGCTGTGTACCTGAAACTGAACGCCAAGACACCTGGATATGCTTTCCGCGCAATTCCGACCGAGATGGACCTTACATACAAGAGACGGTTCACTGATACAAAAATTCCCGAGGCATACGAGGCACTTATCTTGGATGCACTGAATGGTGATCACTCGAACTTTGTCCGAGATGACGAACTGGATGTTGCGTGGAAGGTAAGCATGCAGCTGCAAGCCATCGACGAGGAGCGATTGATCGCCATTGTGTCAGATCTTCACGCCCATCTTGCACTGGATAGATGGAAAGGCAGGACCTCGCCCTAGGCCCTCGCCCTACCCATATGGTTCTCGGGGACCAAAGGAGCTAGATCACTTCATTGAGAAGCAAGGATACAAGCGCACGGCAAAAGAAGACTAGTAAGTACTCGCGCTCTCGACCCGGAAGGTACACATTGCTGACAAGGATATTCTACAGCAGCTGGCCCACGACGAATCTGTCGAATCTGTGAATTAATAAACAGAGTTAAGATGACGTTGGTAGTATGTACGAGGTTCGATTGGGGGGATGGGCTTAGTTGTGACAGTGTATGTGCGGTGATATAGTTTCATAAATGACTTGCAGGTTGTCTTCAATTGGTATATTCATCGTAGTGCCACCGGGTTGGAAACCATTCCGTTAGAATCGGCGATCTGTTGCAGGAGAGGACGAAAATTCACTTTTTAAATAGTGCGTGGAATGCAACTGGAAGTTCAGCAAGCAACCCCGTTGAACTTACCGTCACAACACTTCGTCGCTGTATCGTTCTATTCACCTTCCGAGTCCAAGCTGCGAAAACGGTAGTACCTTTTTTGCCTTTCCGCTGCAGTGACCATCCGGAGCACTCGCAACCCGTGCGGACCTTTCATAATTGTTGAATGCACTCTGGCGACCTGTGAGCCTAGATTTTTTATTGAAATAGATTCTATGCGTTAACGTTCCAAACTTTGGTCATATATTTAAGATTGTCGTCACCACCCACCCTCAGTGACTGTCTCTCTTCCCTACTCGAATTCCTTTGTTCAATCCACTCCTTCTAACATTCTGTCCCATGCAACCTCCTAACCTCCTTCTCCCTCTTTTGCATTGTCCCCTCTGTTCCCCATCTCGTCTCCTCAAGGACCCAACCACTCTCCAATGCGGTCATACTGTCTGCTCCACACATATCACCTCAACTTCATGTCCAATCCCTAGCTGCTCTTCAGGTCCAGCCAATTTCACACCCGTTATTCCAGCGACTTCTCAGGTGGCGTTCTTCCCAGCGACCTCCGAGCTGCGTTCTCATACGAGTTCTCCCGAAGCCGGTGAACGAAGGATTGACGTCAGGGTGAAAAATATAATCGAATTGCTACTCAAGACCGCAGAGGATGAGCGCAGCCCGCATGATGAGCTCGTGCACACCTATTCTGACTCTGGAGACGATTCCAACAGCGAAGATAATTATCCGGTTCGTTTTCCATCGTCCTCGTCACCTACTGGCTCACTCGCGACACTTTTGTCGGATCCTTCGAGTTCCAATCCGTTGGATCATCCACCCACTCCTTCCTCATCTTCTCGGCCAAGGAAACGGCGTCGACGCCATACGTCAGATTCGCGTCATCCTTCTGGCTCGGGTGGTGCACTACTAGCCGAATTTGACAAGACCCTTACAACCGAACTCATATGCGAGATCTGTTTTATGCTATTTTACCAGCCAGTCACAACGCCTTGTCAGCATGTGCGTATTTCCAGCTTCTGTTTCGGTATGAACACCCTGAACACGGCTGTAATACCAGACATTTTGCTCTAAATGCCTGCAGAGGTCGTTGGATCATAGCATGTTGTGTCCGTTGTGCCGTGAGGCGTTACCCGGATATGCTTATTTTCATGAACACCCATACAACAAAGTTATCCTTTCTCTTCGTCAGTGCATTACGCTATGGCTCGTGCATACATCTAATTGTTATCCGCTTGTAGTGCTTAGAGCGTACCCTGAATCCTATAGCGAAAGAGGGGAAGCAATTGCAAACGAAGAGCGTGACGCGCGTTTGGACACCCCCATCTTCGTTTGTCAATTATCCTTCCCGGGCATGCCGACGCTCCTCCATTTCTTCGAACCACGGTACCGGCTTATGCTGAGGCGTTGTCTCGAGGCTCCGACACCAACATTTGGCATGATGATGCCCCCACGTGCGGCACCACTTGCTGGTGTGGTTGACGCGGGTACAGAATTTGGTACCATGCTTGAAATCCGCAGTGTGCAGATGCTACCAGACGGGCGGAGCATGGTGGAAACATGGGGCACGCATCGATTCAGGATACTTGAGCATAGATCTCTGGATGGCTACATGATCGGAAGGGTGGAACGGATCGACGATTATGAAGACCTCTCTAATGATTGGGAGTCGGAAATCGAGGAGCCTGCTGCTTCCTCGTCATCGCCATCGTCACCCTCCTCCCCATCATCTTCGTCATCTCCTACTACTCCGATCACATCACCACCATCTCAACCTCTTCTTTCGCGCATGATATCGGACCTTTCAGGACCCCCGACTCCCACGTATCCTCCTCTGAGCACTATCGCGCTCCTTCAAACATGTCATACGTTCCTCGAACAGCTGCGCGCGGGTACTGCACCGTGGGTGGTTCAACGTCTGAATCACTCGTACGGTCCCCAGCCGCCTGACGAGGATCCTGCCGCGTTCTCTTTTTGGATGGCTATGGTGCTCCCAATAGATGAGCACGAAAAGGCTAAACTTCTTCCTATTAAAAGTGCGCGTCTGCGTCTGCGGATGATCGTGGGCTGGATCGAGCAGCTTAATAGCAATTGGTAGGTTGTCCTCATTATATTCCCCTAGGTTGTAACCTGATCGATCGTTAGGTGGTTCTCGAGTGGCTGCGTCATTATATAGCGGTGTTCATTCAATACATCCCACCCTGAGTCGTAATTTTCACTCCTACATCCATCGCATTGCGGAATCATTTCAAGGAAACGAAAGGAAGATTTGGCATCTATTTAATATGTATCACGCCGTACTACCCACGACTCATTTTATTTGATATCACCAGTTGCAACTTGTAGTGTATCCTACTCCATGCACTCATATTTATGGCCATTACATTCGTAGACTGTAGACAGCTGCAACTACTATGTTTAACCAGCTTGTGGGAGTCACACCCCTTTCCGAGCCAAGTATTTAAGTAATATTGCTTGCCTGATTGCCCTTGGACGACAGCACTCAAGCACTGCTCGCCGAGAGCTATGGAAAGCTCATTTCCAGGTCAATCACGGCTACTCATGCCAATGGTGCGCTCTCCTGTACCTCCGCCCCTACCACAATCTCCCCCAAGCCCACCAACACGAAGGCCAACGTCAAAATTAACCAATTCTCGCTCCGGCTCGGCAACCGCAATCATGCAAAGCGCGGCATTCAACGAAGGGGCAACACGAGCGAGTCAGTATCACGTTGGGGAGCTCTGGATTGGAATTAAGTCTCGTTTCGAAATTGATGAGGGTCGCGTCGAACTCCAGGGCTATCAGATTTATGCAGTCGAGAAGTGGTCTGTGGCACTTATCTACATGGAATATGGCGCGTGTTGACTGGTGCATAGGATAGTCGAGCGCCGCCCCGTCACGGTACTCACTGTGTATACAGGAGACCCTACTCACAAGGTACATTCCCTTGATGCACATCGGAACTCATATTTATGCTACTATTCGTGGGTTCAGATTATTGTCACTGTGCTCAAACCTGCAGCTCATCTGACACCCCGAGAGGTGGACGCAGAGCTCAAGCTTTCTGTGCAACAACTGCGCAAAGATGGTGCCCGGCTTAAACAGGTACCTTGGTGGTTGTGCAGTCTACTCGCTGCACTGCTAATTGTGTGCCTTAGACGCCTCTGGGTGTTTTGATGGTCACCTCCTTGGCGAATTTTCGGTCCGATTACACGATTGTACAGATTCCCAATGGTGATTTTCTAGCAGCACAAGACCGTTTGTACTGCAATATTAATTTACTAAGGATGGGATGCAGCGGGCGAAGTGCTGTGACACTCGAAGATCCCAGGTAAGATTGGGTGTTTGACTTGTCTGTTAACTCATTACTTCATAGCGAGACGACCAAGGACCGATTCAAATCGTTGTACCTCATCCCTGACGCACCGTCTGCGACACAGACGTTTCGCTCTAAATCTCCTCATTCCCGCGCACAAAATCGCACTTTTTCGCATACTGCAAACGCGCTCGTCATTCCTGACGAACCTAGCTCTTCAAAATCTACCTCTCCACAACATAGCGTGTCAAACATCAACGCACAACAGTCGCAGCGCCATCCACACTTTGTAGCCGCTGTTCTAGAGCTTGTGAAGCTGATTCAAGCTGCACTGTCCGTGTGTGGAATGTTCTCGCTGACCTCCCGACTTATGTTTGATGGCCTACTTTGCGACGTCACTATAAACGGCTTGCAAAAGTGGATGGTGGAGGTAGGAGAGAGCCTTCCTGACGTCGAGGTTTGTGATTTTGTGTATGGTTGAGATTCACGGTCAAATTTAAGCATCTGCAGGCAACCGAGCGCATTCTAGACCCGACTGAGGTTTCTGCATTGCTTTCATTCGTGCTTTCAGCGCGCAATAAACTCGCATCCTTTACACAAGCGGTGCCTAAGGATCCATTCCTATATCCGCATGCGTTCATAGCCAGCATCAGCACATATGCGCAGCTTGTTTGTACCGGTTCTCATCTTTATGGTGGAATGCACTCGACGCCATTACTCCCACATGCGGGACTTGTGTCGCCCACGGCTTCAGGAAGCTCGTTACCTGGACCCGGGCTAATATCACCAACAATCTCCTCATACTCGCACTTATCCTCTATTGGTGTAGGTGGTTCAACAATCCAACCGACAACCCCGACGTACTTGAATCACGCCCTATACACTGTGCTCATGTCCACACATGAGGCAAAGATTAAGCATTCGGACTCACGACGCGTGCAACGCATCATTTTATCCTCTTTAGATCCTACATCCGAAAGGGGCTCTTCTGATGAAGAGCGGCGTGGATTAAGCGGACGCGTCAGAGGCTTCGTGGGGCGCGGCGGCGTAGCTGGCGCAGGGGGCATACTATCACCCATCGCAGATTTGGGCACATTTATCAGAGCTGTGATTGGGCGTGACAAACTTCACGATCGAGTTGGGTCCAGGGCAGAGAAGAAGTCAGAAAGGGAGCGTATCAAGAAGGATGAGAAACCGGATGAAGTTGATGAGAAGGAACGAATAGCCGGCAGTCTACGTGCACTTTGGACGGGCAGAGTGGAGATAGCAGTTCGGATGCGGGCGCGCGCGGCCGGACCCACATCTCACCAAACCCAAGTCAAGGAGGAGAAAGATCACGACAAGGAGCGGCTTACGTCAAGTGATGTCGATGAACCAGGCATCGTAAAGAGTGCAGGCGAAGACGATATCGACCTTACCTTTGGAGGTGCTTGGTCTGGAAAGGTGCAGAAGAAACTCGAATTCTGGGCTGGGTAGGTGGCTTCATGGATTTTTCCGCTTCGGATTGACATAGCACATTATAGTATCAATCGGTCAAAGAGATCGATAGATCTATCATCGCCGTTAAGATCTGCAGTGCGTTCCTCACTGCCAACGGTGCCGTTGTCCGCAGAATCATCTTTATCGGGCCTCGTGTGCACTGACCCTAGCGTCGGGCCGGCTGTACCATCAGTCATATTATCACCGTGCGTGTCACTTGTTGCGTGAAAGGATTTACAGTCATCCCTGAGATATAGGAATAATGAGGATGAGGAGGATCCCTTGAGCAGTGGTCAGGTATCGCCCATCTGTATGCACACATACCTTGTCTAGACCGTAATCTGATCATCAGTTCTAGCAATACCAAGGACAAGTAATTCGTTCATGCTCAACCCCTCTGCCAATGCATCCCATAATCTGGCCCAAGGATCTACTTCAAATCTCAACAGGGATGATCCAGAGTATGATCGACGTGTGAAATCCTTTCTTGCTCGGCAACCCAAACGACGTAGAGACGAAAGTCGCGTCTCCAGCTGGTCGGGTGTAGGAAGTTTAGAGGAACACAAACAGCCTGCCCATAAGTCTACTGAAGGAGAGAGTGAGGCTGAGAGCAAAAGGAGGATGCTGAGGTGTAGTATCCAGAGGTGGGTTCACGGATCGACCAAATGTCTGTATACGTTGACAATTGTGACAGACGACATAGTTTTCACGACCTATATTCTTTCCGAGACCTGCGTGTCCTTCGTCCGGAATGGATGCGAATCGACGTGGACCTTTGTGGCCATCTATTGATCATGCACCGGCGAGAAGAGCTTCTAAGAGACATGATCGGCTGTGCTGCTGTGAGTGATGAGCCCTTGAATTCTTGTTCGTTTACTGATCGGGTGTAGCATATGTGTTCAAGGCTGGCAACAAGCAACGAAGCTCTTCAACAAGATTACAATAATCATCATGAATTTCTATCTAATCTGTCTAGTCACCCGGAAAGTTTGCAGCGCGTAGAAGCCGCGAGGGCGGCCGCATACGCCAACCGTCAGCAAGTCGCAGCCCTCGAATACGAGGCTGGGCAATTCCGAAGACAGGACCTATGGGAAGCAGCCATTGCGCCTCGAGCGAAAGTGCTTGAGCTCAGAAATAAGGTCTTTGGATCAGACGCAGTTGGTTCAAGAAAGCGGCGGGGGATGCAGTGGACCCTTGGCGGCGAGACGCGGGAGGTGGATGCATGGGGACGGACAGATAGTGAGGAGGAGGAGGAGCGCCGCGCAGGTGCCGGATTGGGAGATTTACGAGTGCTTCGAGAGGACACGGAGGACGAGATGAGCGAGGCGGAAGGGGAGGACGAACACACGGCTGTGTTGACGCAGCCAATGTGGTTGCTCAAGTTTCTCACCAGTTGGACTGCAAGGTTGGGGTTCTTGTCAGGCCAAGGTGCAGCACAGGTGCAACCATCTCAGCCTAACATGCAGTCTGAGAGCAGCGTGCCCACCACGGGTTCTCTGATTATCAGCGGTGCTTCGATTTCATCATCACCGACTTAATAGTATTGTCCATGGTCATATATATTGACATAATATACTATGTACATTATGCACCTTGACAGCATATCATCCACGGATTTAACCACGATTGGAAAACTTATGCTTTCCTGACCACCTTGCCCTGAGAACGTTTCATGACACGTTTCCGTTCGCGGTCCAAGATCTGATGCGAAATGAACAAAGTAGAACCTGGTAGGAGAAGACAATACCTTTTTCTGCTCTGCAGCACTCAGGCGTGAGATACGCTCCTGTTCTGCCTTCCGCTTTGCAGCCTTCTTGTCTTCGACCATTTCCTCCTTCTTTTCCTTAATAGCTTCTTCTCGAATTGCCCTGTCCACGTCTTCCCTGAGCTTCTTCATCTTGGACCGGGTCTCGGGTCGCAGATTGATCTTGGTTAAACCCTCAATAAATGTAAACATGGCAGAGATTAAAGGAACGGTTTCGGCGGCCTTGTCTGCTGGAGGAACTGCAAGGCACAATATTACGTGTTTTTCGCGTTCAGCGGGCGTTAGTGGGAGAGCAGGGCGTTCGCGCGGCTGATCTGTTACAGAAAGGGACTTGAAGTATTTGAGATTAGTGGGGTCCGAAAGTATATTGGTTAAAGAAAACGTGGTAGTGGCTTTGAAGATATTGTCAGTAACGTCTGCCCACTCGGTCATCACTGAAAGGGTGGGCGGAAGTGCGGCATGATCTGATGTACGAGTGAAGGTCTGGGACATGTGAATTTAAATGTGGATGAACTTTGGGCGCGAAAAATTCACCAAATCCCAGCGTTCTTTCTTGATGGTTACGAGTTGATCCTTTGCTACAACTGCCCATACGCAATCTGGAATGCTAACAGCGGCCTCCGGATCGAGTTTAAAGTCGAGAACGAGTTCATCATATGGGTTGTATCTGAGGTCGTACAATTGCCAGCCGAAGTGATAGAGAAGCTGTAAGGGGTCCTGACGTGGGAGGAGCGCAAAGATGGTGTGGAGGGACGCGATAGCGCGTCGACCGGTGGAGAAGTTAAAAAAGTCCGTGTAACCGTCGGCAATGAGTCCTGATGCGGTGGTAGGTGAAGAGAACTGGTCTTGAAGGATGGGTAGGTGAGCATTGTACCTAAAGGAGGGTCAAAGATGGCATGGAGGAAGAAAGACGAGGCAGTACCAAGTATTAGCTCTTTTAGAGTTGGAATATTTGCCAAACATAGCGACTGCTACATATGCTAGCAAGCCGAGCAAGAGATACGCCTGAGTCTCGAAGACTAGGTGACGGAGTGAGAATAAGTAGGTTAGGTTATAAGCAACGACGTACGAGCTGGACGAAAGACTAAGAATTTCCATCTGAGTTCCCAGCCATGATAGTCTGTTGGTTGAACGAAGGGTGGTGGTGTTAGACCAGCGAGCAGTTTGACGAGAAGAGCGGACATGGGGGGTGACGATGGAACAAGGTGTAAGTGGACAGCCAGGTTTGGAAGGAACGGCAATTTCCGTCCAAGAAGTTCGATATGGTATGGAGAGGGCACCAGATCGCACAAGTGGACAAGAGGCAGGGAAGTCGCAGTAAGTTCATCGACTCGCTCTCGCTCTCTTTCATGGACCAATCCATGTTTGTTACAAGATCTTTACTCAACCAATTCCAGTTCGAAATGGAGGTCAGCGTCGACCCTAACACACTCGTCTTCTGCTCTTTCTCATTCACCACCTACAGCCAAGACAAAGCCAGCCTACTGACTATGGACGCTTTGTCGTCTACGTTCTGAAACGCATGACCGTCGAGTCCAGCGCCATCGACCAAGCAATGCTCCGCCGCGCTATCGGACTTGCATCCTCATACCTCGTCACCGACACAAGCACCAACTCAGAGCGTGGCATTCACACTTGGTGCACTGGGTTTCATCGCCTCGTTGATGTCATGGTTGCACTTCATTCACGGGGCGAGCTGGAACTTGAGACTGTGAACGAGGCGTCGAAAGCATGCTCAGAATGCTGGAGTGTGGCGGGAACTTGGCGAGGAATGGAAGACTGTCGACAGGGTGTGAAGGAGGTTGCTGCTAAGTTAAAAAAGCTGCTTGATGAGCCTCACAGGAGGACGTACAACGGATGCAAAGTATATACACCCAACAGTAGCTGACAAGTACCCCATCCACTGTCTGACGTAATACTACTACTAGTACTACTAACCAGTGACGTGACCTGAGCCTCTGTCAGATTCTTGTCATGACCACCTCCCAAGTGACATCTGAACAGCGTCCACCGAGACCAACTCGTCAGATACCCCTTGTTCCATCACAAGATTCCAATCCACTGGAGCACCACTTACTTCTGACACCTCTTCGTGCTCACTACCTCAAGAAATCACTCATTCAACTCCAATTCCACAAAGAATTAGACGAATTGACAAATGTTCCTTCTGATAGCGTCTCTACCCTTGCCTACCTTGGCCATCCGTTTTCTCCTCCACCCAAGACCGCCAGACCTCTTGATTTACCCTTCTTGAAGTATATCTTTAGGCAGTTTGTTTTAACATTTCCCCTCCTGGCCGCGGCAGATGAATCCTTTTATTCTGATAAGCTACAAGTCTTTGTCGCGTCCGCTCTTTCAAGAAACATATCCACCTCCTCATTACTCGAGGATGAATCCGATCCCAAGGCTCCTCGCCTCAAATTACTCGACAAGGTGGAACGGAACTTGGCTCTCTTTTTCAGCGCAGGTACGAAAATAGTAGAACCAGAGGAGGTCGTGCGTCTCAATCAAAGTGACCTTGATCGTCTCGAGCGACTCGCTAAGAACCATCTGGCTCGCCTAGCCAAACATCGCGACATGTTTGAAGTAAATATCGTATGTGTAAGAACTGTCACAGACAAAGGTCGGGTCCGCAGTCGGCTTCACGAGGTGTGTCGTCATAACTCCAACTCTCAACCCTCTCAATCCTTACTATCTTACACAGGAATTCATCATCAGGACTCGCCTTTCGGAGAACAGGGAGGTTTGCGTGTCCCGAAAGTATGGCGACTTCAAAACGCTTGCTGATGAGGTATGACATTGTCTCATCCTTCCACAACAGCCTATAACATCTCCTGTATAGCTGCGCAAATTTCATCCTGAAGAGATGATCCCTTCCCCGCCAGTCAAAGATCGCACAATCGTCAATGTTCCCCGTCCAGCCTCTCCTCCCAACAGCTCCATCACGACGCGTATGCAAGGGTACCCCTCGTCCGATTACGGTGTCACACCCCCGGGTGGCTCCTCGGAGTCATTGCCGCAGTCTCCATCCATCCTGTCCGGGAGTCCAGGGCCTCCACCGCGGCTCTCACGGGAAAAGAACAGGCTGACTCTTAGAGCCTACCTGCATTCTCTCATGGGTAACGTAACAATAGCGAGCTCCCCTGTCCTCAAATCATTCTTACTGAGCGGACCTACTATTTTGAGTCCTGACGAGATAGAAGATGCTCGGAGGAGAGAAGAAGCGGATAGGATTCGCGAAAATGGAAGAAAACGGTTTGCGCGCGAAATTGCTGTGCGAGTTGACGGACTAAGAGATGCAGTGAAGAGCGTTAAAGGCGATATCATGGAGAAAGGTCTGTCAACCCACAGGAGATCTCATTTCTGAACTTATAGATTATAGATGGTCTTAGTCATATTTTTGCCATAATCAAGGTTACTCCCGACATAAACCAATTACCATCTAATTACCATGCTGTGACAGAATGGGCTAGAATAACGTGTGTATATGCTCTGTTTCACTACGAGATAACTGATCGTCTGGGTAGTCTTGCCTCGACGATCTTCCAAATGTTTGTCGCATCCGATACCGCGTCGGAAACATTTGCAAGCCTGAAGCGTTTACATGGACTAATGCCTTATTTTCTGCTGAGGGCGGCGCTCAAGATAAGCAGCCCGGTTGCCATGATACGCAGTAAGGTTTGAATAGTTCTCAAGATTCTTTTTTTTAATGATGGCTAGGCGTGGTGGATATCTTTCTGGCGACTCCCTTTGGTGGAAGAAGTCTCCTTCAACGGTATTTCGAATTTCAATATGTTGACTCCTGCTGATTATTTCCCAGAATGTTTTCAAGCTCCCTCACAGAAGAGGTTAGGACCATTGAAGAAGATATCGAAGCTGTAAAAACCAAAGTTGATGACCCTGTTATGTGTGAGAAGCTCCGCCTGTTTGTTAATGCCCCGCGCGAGATCCAGGACACGTACCGTGCGGATGCGGCGGAAGGTGGAGTTCCTCTGCTTGCAGTTGTCCTGCGCTCTGGAGAGTCACCGAGGTTGAACCGTGACCAATTACGCCGAGTGCATCGGGCACATCTTGCACATGCAGTCTATATGAGGGAGCGAGAGGGCATCGCAGATTCGGACGATGACGATGGCCCACGCGACGATGAGGCATGGCTGTTTGAAGATCTAAAGGTACTCATGCAGCTTTACACGCGATTGAGGGATCGGGAACAGTTGATTGCACTCATATTTGAGGTGAACCAGCTTAATGAAAATAACCTACATCTTCGTTGACTCCTTTCCAGGGCGTTACTGCCGAACTGCTCAAGGAAATCATCTCCATTTTCTATGCGCCATTAGCCCAAGTATACAAGGCCGCTAATATTGGAGGTTCTATATCAGATCTGCAGACTTTTATTACAGATTTAATCAGAGTTGTCGAGGCTACGGAAGAAAGTGAGTCTCCCTCATACTTGTTCTCGACGAAGTCTAACCGTAACGGTGGGATTAGTGAACGAAGTGGATCCTCAGGTTACCGTGCAAACTTTCATTGACCTCGTGGCTCGGCATGAGCAAGCATTTTACTCTTTCGTGCACAAGGTGCATGCAAATGGGAAGGGTTTGTTCGAAAGCCTAATGCGATGGATTGAATTGTTCCTTACGGTCGTCCGAGAAGGGCTAGGTTCACCAGTGTCCCTTGAGTTCCTACTGCCACATGGCGGGCGGGAGCGCATGAACATCATGAACGAGATAGACGAGGTCGCACGATACCATTACAAGTTAAAGGTCTCACATGAAGAAAAGTTGCGCCGGCGCTTCAGGAGAGCTCAAGGACAGGATGATGCCGATGCTGAAGACGAGGCGACGCAGGCACTGGTGCATGGGGTGGTAGGGGAGATTAACTTTGGAGAGCTTGTGCATAGTGATGCTCTTGACCTTGCCGCGGAGGTAACTGACGATGAAAGCGATGAGTATTCGAGTGAGTACGAAACAGACAGTTCGGGGAGTTATGAAGACACTTGTGAGGGAAGCGAGGAAGAAAGGTCGACTCTGATGGAGTCCCAAATGCAAACTGCTAGGCCATCCCCTCATAGATCGCCCCCACCCTTGCCTCTACAGAAACCTCCACCTCCTATCCTTCAGCAATCCCCCTCATTACGGAGTTCGAAATCTGCGGTTTTTTCTCATCAGTCGCAGTGGAAAGATGTTCCTCCAGTTCCACCTTTACCATCATTTCCTCGTGTGGACAAACCGTTACCCACTCCTCCCGCATTGGCTGCGCGTTCTGCTGAGAACATTCGACGCGTCACAAATCACCCACCTCACAGATCAAAAGGGTTCGTGAACACACTCAAGCCTCCCGACCTAGTTCACATTCCTCAACTGTTGCCATTATTCGTTGAGGTGGTTAGTGTTACCTTTATTTCTTCCTGCACTCAATTCATGGCTTCCCTTGTAGATACGACCAAACCTACGTGCTACGCGATAGCGAGACACTAATCATTTGTTAGTCAATGCATATTGTAAGCTCTTTCAAGTTGGTAAAGGCTGTAATAGAGTCTTGCTTCCTAGTGTATCGTGTATCTGAGAGTAGGTGCGGAATTTTTTCTGTCTAAGATTAACTTGTATGTATGAAGAGCGAGAGTAAGTGAACGACACGACTCAGTACCTTAGCTGCCGCGCGAATACCGAAAATACCATAGTAGAAGTCACGTGTATTAGTGTTGACTTGGTTATGCTTTCACAGGTCACCAAACTCCTCATCGAACTCTTTCTGTGAGACTGTTCCTTTCCGCAGTTTCTTGGCTATTCGTTCTTCCCGTGCCAACTCATCCCAGTCGTCCTCGCCACCGCTCTCTTCCAGTTCGGTTTTGTTTGAAACACCCGTTAAGCTGCCGTCACCCATCTGGCTTTTAAGCCATTTCCTTTTCTTCTCCTTCTTAGCTCGGCGCTTGTCTTTATCTTCCTTAATCTCAACTTGCTGACTCCAAGCAGCATTACGCTTGCGCTTCGCTGCTCGTGTCTCGGAGTCGTGTTTTGGTACTTTTTTCTTCAAGCGTTCTTCGATTCGCTTTGCTTCCTGTGCCTTGTCCGCATAAGAATATGTATCCCACTTTGTCCGTCAATATAATCAGCAAGTGTATGATACCCGAGAACCATTGGGCGTACATCGAGATCTGCATTGTTCCATCCCGACGTATCACGATCTTTTAGTTCGGGCATCTTTGGCAGACGTAGCAGGCCGAAGCTTTTAGCGATACCTATCAAGTCTAGGTCTTTGACTCGGAATATGTAGGAGGCTTCGTGCTTCGAGTATGCACGGACGAAGGAGACGAACGCCTTCACAGCCTGTTAAACACGTGAAAATGCCTACAAGTGCGAACTTTAGAAGAGGCAGCTACCTTATCGTGCAGTCCGCGATCTGTCGTGACAGTCTGTCTGATTCGTGACAAAAAAGTATTGACGATATCATCTTCTATTGAAGAATCATGCACGTTCCGTGTTGCGGTACCATCCGTTAGTATGTAAGGATGCTCCCTGATAGGAATTTTTCTAACGGATAAGAAATCTATTGATGTAATCATCAGCTCGTAAATCACGTTCGAGAACTGCAGGAACACAGACCAATATACTCAAGTTCTCTTCCTACCAGGAGTGCGTATGCCTTTCCACTCCTTCCAGCTCTGGCTGTCCGGCCGCAGCGATGGGAGAACGCTTTCGAATCAGATGGAGGATCAAACTGAATCACGACATCAACATGAGGAATGTCAAGTCCTCTGGCAGCTACGTCCGTGGCAAGAAGCACTGAAGGGGATGACGATGACGACAGAGTTGAAGAAAAGGCTGAGAGAGCACGGGTCCGAGCTGCGGGAGGGAGGTGACCATGGAGAGAATATAATTTAACATTAGGTGGTAACAGCGTCGGCAAGACCTGCACCTAATTTAACGATTCAGGAGTCAACGATCGATGGAAGAGCACTCACGCGATAAAAATAATCAACGCATGCGCAAGTCGCGAAATACACAATAAAGTGTGGTGCGTGATGAACTAAAGACTCCTGTTTGATGATATTGGTCAGTTGAACCAGCTTTTCGGACGGAAGACAGTTGATGTAGAAATTTTGAAGTCTGAGGATGGAGATATTGGTAATTGACGTTACAGTATACTCAAATCTTACCCTGCAGGTATTCGCCTTTCCTCGATGACTTGGGTTTCTTGTGAAGTTCCTGACTTCGATTTCTTCGATTGAACTTTGACAACGATGCGAGCAGGATTCCGTAGGCCAACGCGAATCAATTCAGAAAGAGCATCTGCATCTGTCATCGTTGCACTGAAAAGACCGGTTCTCCTCTGTTTCGGAATATGAGTGATGATGCGAGTCAAAGTAGCTTGAAACCCAAGGTCAAGCAAACTTTGAAGGTCTTCAGTAAATAACTCTGACTCCAGTTGAAGAGCCCCACCGATCTGCCTCATCCAACACTAATACTTCCAACTCCTTGACGCTGACGACAGTTTTCCCTTTTCCTATCAGAAATTCTTCCATGCGTCCAGGTGTGCCAATGATAATGTCGGCACCAGTAGAGAGAAACCGCTGAATATCCTGCACTGGAGAAGATTGATCCGACGAGATAAGTAGAAGGGGTGGAGGCAATCCTGTTCTTGGATATTCGGTGTCTGCTGGAGGTGACTCTTCGGACTCATTTGACATGCTATCCTGCGGCTGAGCGCTCAGGAAGAGAGAAAATATAGAATGAATCTGAGTCGCGAGCTCTCTTTTCGAGATAGGACTTGGATTAGACATGGAGTGACATGAGGGTTCCCCATAATCTCACCGTGTAGGACTGATGACTAGTGCGCCAACCTCGTTCCTTCTGAGTCTGGTGTCCCTCCTGATAAGACGCTCCAGAATGGGGATGACAAAAGCTAGTGTCTTTCCAGAACCTGTTACAGCCTCCACTACTACGTCTTTATGCTGCATAAACAATGGTATCGTAGAGGCTTGAACGGGTGTCATGTTGGTATGTCCCAACGATTGTATAACGTCCAGACTGGAAAATTTTGGTTTCACTACGACAAAGATTTCGTGAGCAAGATAGAACTTACACCCATGGTGTTAATGGTGTCGGAAGCGACGTCCAGAAGCCAGCAAATGCTGCGGATTGCGACATGCTTGAACGACTCGTTCCGATGAGACGGGCTAGCGAATTCAGGCTCGTTCTCTTGCTGGCTAATGCCACTGACAATATGTGCGTGCTAATACAAAAAAGGAAGGACTTGACAGGACGTGTATAGTACAAAAGCACACATGTGTACAAGACTTGTATATATTTGCGTCCATTTGACAAGCAACCCAACATCAAAAAGCATGAGACGAAACAGTGAATCGTTTGAAAGTATATCTGACAAAGTATGAGTGATCAGTCGACGAGGCGAACAGACTTCATACCCAAGAAACGCAAGATCCTTCTGAGCGCCGTTGGGGTCTGCTACAGGAGCCTCAGCTGGCGCCTGCTCAATATCGTCCGTGGGGAAGTACGATGTATCAGTGATCGAGCGGAGATGAGGCACAAAAGGTGCGTCAATCTGGCGTATCGTATCCCAGTCCACGCCATAGAAGAATGGGTGTTTCTTGATCTGATCGATATTTAGCCGGCGATCTTGAGAAGTGATCAGTCTACCGAAGATATGAGTACGAGTATGCAGCCGGTTATATTTCGAACATCATACCGCCGGATCAGATCCTCGGCTTCCCGACTTAGGTGGACGTCATCCGGGAACAGCAGGTGGTATTGCCATTGCATGATCTTTTGGTATGTTTCATGGGTGGATTCGGAGCAGAAGGGAGGGTATCCGACGAGACATTCGAACATAATTGCACCTAGTGACCACCAATCACATTCATTTCCATAACCCTTCTGTTGAAAGATTTCTGGCGCAATGTAATCAGGGGTTCCAACAGTCGAATATGCCTTGTATGCGACGAAATTAGTGTTTGCTAAACAAAGCGATAAGTATATCCTTACCAGTTTCCGACGGTTGGCCTTCCATGTGGCGATTTGGTCCTTGCTTGATATAGTCAAGTGTATGGCATTGACCAGGACACTGTTGCGGGCGGCAGATGTAGCCGACTGCACACCATTCGCCGAATCTAGCAACCGCTGGTAATAACTTGAATCGTGTTGTTTGTGAAAGCCAGTGGAGAGTCCGAAATCGGACAGCTTTATATGACCATCCTTGTCGATTAGAATATTATCCGGTTTGATATCCCTGCGAGAACGTGAGTCAACTAGCAAGGCGAAGAGAGGCTTCACCGACCGGTGAATGAAACCGAGTTTATGGACTGTGTCGATGGCAAGTACACATTCTGCAATGTAGAACCGTGTGACATCCTCGGAGAATGTGTCGTATTTAATGAGCATGGTCATGAGGTCGCCACCAGGTAGAAACTCCATGATAAGATACAAGGTTTGTGCATCCTGGAAGGAATAAAACAGCTGCACCACCCAATGGGAGTTGGACTCGGCCAGAACATCGCGCTCAGCACGGACATGTGCCAACTACGACAGCTTTCAGTTGCCATTCTGTCACAATGAAGAAAACGTACCTGGTCCTTTTTCAACATTTCCTCCTTCTTCAATGTCTTCATCGCGTAAATTTTACCGGTATCGGTCTTCTGGACCAGCCTGACCTGCACGCAAATATTACCTCGCAACGCACGACAGTCATGTTGACGTGACTACCCACCTCGCCGAAAGCACCCTTGCCAATAACCTTGACTGTTCTGAAGTCATCCAAGCCCAGCCGTGTCCGACGCAGTCGAAGGAAAGTAGATTCCTTCCTCCCCAATTGTTGCAGTTGGCGATGTTTCCTTTCCTCTGATGTCATCACATGGCCCTGCAGCTTCCTCTCGAGTTCAACGCGCCTATGAACTAATTAGAACCTTCTTCCAAGTCAGTCAAAGGTTTTTCAACGCACCTAGTATTCCGCTCAATGGCAGCATCTACAGCGACCTTGTAGAAATGCTCTAGCTTGAGCTGTGCGGCTTTTGCGCGATGAAGAGCGTCTTCTGAGAAACCTGCGGTACTACGCTCAAAACGGACGTAGTCTGCTGGCTTATCGGAGCCTGACGACGTCGACTGGCTGCTTGAGCGTTGCATGATAAAAGGAGGTCCACCACGTCAATTGTCCTCTGTATGATCAAAACTGTAGATGATCAACGTTATTTTAGTACTAGCTGAATTAGGTCATGTGTGGTGGTAACGTTTTTGAGTTGTAAAGTTGGTAACACAAAGTACACCAGCCTAGAGGTATTCGGGCTACATATCTACAACAACTAAGGTATCATAATCGGCCTGCAGAATGTATGTAATACACTGGATTGATCGGGACGGAGACAACAATCTCGTAAATCATGGGTAAATGTCTCTGGTAAATTCGGCTTCTGAGGTAGCCCATCGAACATGACCCTCTTGGGTCGACCTAGGTCGGGGAAGTGATTGGTGGGAAGCCGAAAATTCAGGTACATGGGGTGGATGGAGCTGAAAAGCAGGCGTGATTGAACTACTTGAGGGTATGTGCGTCGCAGATGATGAAGGTCGAGGGGATGTTGCATATCTGTTCCTGGCGCCATATGCATAAGGAATATGTTTCAAAAGACCAAAGTGGGTTGCTCACATGTAGGAAGAACGAGGATCCGGATTACCAGCTGACGCCGGATTCAAATAGGGCGACACCGCAGAACTGCAGATCCGGGCCGCCAATTAGAAGACGATCTACAGAAATACCAAAACATTATTACTTACTTGTAGAGTAAATTGGCATTAACAGGTGTCGAGTCAGATGGATGTTCCATAAGATCACGCATAACGTTAGATGAAGTTCCATAAGCAATCGATGGATCGAATTTGAGCCGGGTGACTGGGAGGATGTTTTTACTCGAGCTTGAAGTCTCGAGGTACGGGTTGTGAGAAATGCGTCGATATGAGTCTGCGTGTGACTGAGCGGGGGAATACGATGAAGAGGGACGTTGCTGTCCACGACGGACAGAATATGGATGCATGGGAGTAGGAGTAGGAACAGAAAGGGAGGATGTCGCAGAACCACTGGCATGGTGCATTGAGCGCTCGTATGGGGATACATTGCGAGAAGGATCAACAGCGGTGAAAGGTGGAGGAGGGGACAGCAACACTTGATCTTGATCTGGTTCCCCTTTAGGAGGAATAATTGGAGGGGTGACAGCTGGCCTGCTGCGGGACTGGACATCTGCGGGGCTGGGAGGAAGAGGACGAGCACCGCGAGGTGGGCGCTTTCGTATGCGAAGTGGTTGGACTGGGTCTGGAAACAAAGACAGCGGCTTCTCTGGTTCCTTGGAATCTTTGGTATCATCCCCGTCGTGCTCTTCCTCTACATCTTGTGGGGGAATCTTGGATAAAATCAACTCTTTGAATTTCTCAGTAATCTTCTCGTCATTGCCCTGCTGGGAGAGCTGATATGAAGGAGGCGGAATAAAAGAATCAGTCATTGTGAACCAGACCTGATGTTAGGAGGACGAGGGACGACAAGAACATTGAATGAACACACCCGTAGATGAGTGTGGTGTGTTAAGAAGATGTGATAGACGCTGCATGCCAACGAAAGGTACTAGCAGTTATTAAGTGACACAGCACACCTGACCATGAGGCGATGTCAGTGCATGTGAACCGGTCGCTAACTCAAACTACAGCATTCATACAGTACTAGGCGGCCAGTCTCAAGTCGTTCGTTCTTATTATAATATTGGCTTCTCCGATAATCCATGCAAAGGTGTATACAAGAATGTGCAGTATGTACCAAGGGCGCCTTGTGAATTTACACGAGGTCTTTGCAAAAGTAATATCCACCAGCTGTCTTGTTTGATGGCCAGGAACTATAATTCGATACCCTCTAGATTCGTGCCCTTGGCCCAACGTCACATGTTGCCACCTCTGATCAAAAAGAAACTCACCAGCTTGGGCAAGCGTAAATATACATCGGTTCCTGCAAAGCGAGTAAACACGTGATCTGTCGCAAGTAGTGAAAACTCTTACCCCAGCCATCCAAAGATACCAACTCCAGTGTGCCTCCAAAGTATCTGTAAAATTCGCTCAATTGACACCACCGAGACGCTTATAATCCATAACACACGTTGTGAATATATTGCTCATAGGCAAGCCTAGTCCGATCCTCGGATGCGGCGCTATGCCAGCTTCACGTTCAGGGTCTTTGTTCTGTGAATGATCATTCAACTGTTCTGTTTTCCATGGCCCTATTTGTTCGGCAACAGTAGCTTTTACGCCTCGCGAGCTGGCGGAGCGTAGCGCACCCAGCCGCGTGTCATCCATACGTGTTGCGTTGCGGACATGGGAGAAAGAGAAGAGGTCGGAGGGTGATTTTATCCGAGCCGATGAAAGGCCACCACCTGTAGAGGTCAAATCGAGATTCACGTCTACGCGAGTAAATTGGTGCCGACCTTGGTCAGATATTCTCAGTCCAACGTCGTTTTCGCCCGCAACGATGGTGGCATGTATAGGAGGAAGGGTAGATGAACTGCGGTGATTCAGCTTGGTGGCCCGCATGGCCTATAACGTCTTAAGTCAACCCCCGTTTCCAACGTGCCCCGAGAAACACGCACATTCTTGAGGAGTTCAAATATTATGTACCTAGAGGATGAGGCGTGGGTCAGTTAAACACATAATAAGAGAAAGATTTTACTCGAGGTGTTCACGTATGTATGAAAACTTGGTGTCGATATGACCATCAACAATCACCTCTGGCCATCCACGGTTCGGCACGCCCTCCTCAGTTTCATCTTCGATATCGTGTGGCCTTCCATGCAAGAGCGCGACACACTTGTCAATTGAATGTCTGAGGTTTAATGCCGTATATATGATGCCGACATGTGGGTCTTCGGGATGGCTGAGGCTGTTCGTTCCAAGAGACTTTGAGAGCGCAAGGTGATGTTCCGCAAGAACACGTCTCGAGATTCTAGACACAAGCATGCGGTTCATGAATGAATCTAGAGAGTCTGGTGGAAGGTGGGGAGATGATAATGAGAGTCCTAGCGACAGACTTGGTATTACAGGAGCACTGGGACATTACTAGTGAGAACATGGAGACATGCTGGATCGAAAATAGTGCATTACTGCTCATCCAGTATGTTCTCAAGGAACCCACAGAAGGCTTGATTCTCCGCCAGGGTAGTAACCTGGGGATAGCGCCGAAACCTTATACGCAAGTCAGAAAACACATCTTCCGCACAATTGGTGACTGACTGACTTCTCAAAAGCAGACCAATACAACTGCGCAAGATATCAAGGCATGCTATAGAGAGGAGTATCACTAGAGCACACCTCATAAACTCGAGCCACACCCTCCTGGGTTACCACTACATACGGAAGGGCTTGCAAGTCCCTCAACCTGTGTGCAATGCGGACGGGCAACTCGGTACGAACATAGTTGGCGCTCTACATAGGTGTGATTAGAGATTGACTTAAAGATCATGCCCAGAGCACCCACCTTTATCAATTTCTCCTCGTCCATCTGCCGTCCGAAGAACACCTATCACACCATCATGAGTATGAGAGAAGAATTAGATTTGCAAAAGCAGGTTTCACGAGCTGTCGGAGGCTCAGCCTCTTCGCTTCCTTTGATGCATAGAGTTCCAGCTGGCGGTTTTGATAAAAATGGAGCGCGGTTGACTGAGGCTGAGTATGAGTACGCCTTGCTAGGTGCCGGGCGCCAACGCCTGCATGGCTATTCCAAAACTGCCATGACATGGTCAGGAGGGAAGGCGTTAGTGCGGTAAGTTCATAAGAAGATAGCAACAGCAAATGGCTAGTCAAGTCATAACAGTGAATTACAAAATGCCCTCTGACTTCAATGCACCAATAATCAAGAAAGCTGATCTACGGTCTCTATCGACTCCTATCCAATCCCCCTTCTTCTCAGAGATTAATCCTTCGTCGCCAAAAACATAGATATCATCTGGATCTTCCTCAGATTCTGTTCTCTCTTGTGACAGCTGCCTTTCCTCTTCCTCGCGATCCCAAAGCACCTCTTCCCACAGAGAGTCACTAATTGTGACTGCAACTGTTTTAGCCTCTTGAATATTTGGAAGGACAGACGTGAGAAGATTGGATAAAAGCTCTGAGGTGCCATCCGCAGTCTGAGAGTGGAGAACTGGTAATGGGAGATACTCGGCCTACGATTAATTGTCGATTGAATGCATACCTACCAGGGGTCAACTGCTCACCTCAAGGAGCATGCCTCTGACGGCACCACCAGCAAGAACCACATTGCCAACGCGAACAAGCCAATCATTGCCTATAGCAAAGACAAAACCCTCCACAGAGAGTTGCTGTCCACCCTGACTTCTTTGTGCACCAGGTGCAGTTTGTCTGACGGGAATCCAGCGTGCTCTCAGTTGATGCAGGAGTTGTTCTAGTGCGCCTGGCGGACGAAGTGTAAGGAAAGTAGTTCGATAGTGTGGTGGGACTAGTATAACCTGTCCATCCGTATTCTGAACATTAGTGACGATGTCTGCTCGAGTGGGTGCAGCGGGGTCCTCTAGAAGGACGAAGACATTCTCGTTCATCGTCAAGGTGCACATAGAACGCTCTGAGTGGACTTGAAGGCCTGGTATTGAACCCAATGTAGAACGGTAGGATCTGACGCTCAAGAACCACTTTCCTCGGAACTGACCCTGCGAGGGGTATCAACAAACTGGAATCACTATAACTGAGTTTGTGTCGCGACGAACATGGTGGTTGCGCATGATGTTTTCGCGGATGAGTTCAAGGCCTGAGCTTGGTGCATTGATCCATCTGGCTAAGCTGCGCGTTCGCCATAAGTATTGGCCATAGAAAATCGAAGGTGAACTGACTTGCCCAGTGAATCCCATGACACACAAAAAGGTGGTATGTGACAGTGTCCACATGTGACACCTTCTAATATGTGCGTGACAGACGCGTTCGCGTCAAAGGTTCCATACATCTGATCTTGTGTTCTTTCTACTCTCGCTATGCCAAAACGCAAAGCGCAGGAGGACGACTTCCACACGGCGGAACCCTCTCCAAAGCGCGCCACTAGAGCCAGTACTCGACTAAATGATGCTGAATCGAAACTAGCCACATCATCCCGACGCTCATCAACTCGCATTAGCAATGCTCCGCCGCAGAGCAACCCAGTCCTTCAAAGTTCACTTGACGATACCCAGCTGGACGCGCCGGTACAACCCACACGAGCGCGCAAGAAGCCGTCGGCTGCCAGGGGGTCACCCCTTAAGAAGACTGCGTCTTCGTCACCTTCCAAAAGAAATAGAACACAAAACTTGGGCACTGTAACGAACCTGCATGATCAGGAGGAATCCGGTGACGATGATGAGTTGAATCTATCTCCTTCGAAGTTGGGAATCCGTTGCGAAACACCACCGTCTCGCGCTGGACGCGTTCTTATGCATTCTGTGGAAATAACAACTCCTAGAACATTCCCTAAGCTGAATCCCACGGCATCGCCGGCACCTACTATGCGAAAATCCCCTGCAAAGTCACGTATCACACCAGCAGGTATTGCCTATGACACACTAGAACTAGCCGCCGCGTTACCAAGCCGTCCTTCCACCGTACGCCCCAATACACCTACTCGGCATACGAAACAGATCAAACGGCTTCCGAATACACCAAGTGTGGATACTCCGCAGGCAAAATCTCCAGACAAAAGTCAACTTCCACCTTCTAGGCCCCCGTCGCCTACCCGTATCCCGCGGAATCTGCCCCCTTATCTCTGCACATGCCTCCGTCTACAGAAGAGTGCTATATTGACGGAACTACAGCATTGTAGTATGGAAAGCGATGAAGATATTAGTCTTGGTCCCACTAATACAGCAGCCTTTCGGCAGCTAAAGGATCTGCTTATAGGTACTGTCAGTCGTGGCGAGGGCAACAGTTGTTTTGTCCTTGGGCCGCGAGGTAGCGGAAAGACTACTGTAAGCCTGCCGAACCTTCCTGTTTCGTATGCACTAAAGATCTATGTCCTAAGCTTGTGGAGCGAGCTATAGCGTCTTTAGATCAGAAGCCTGTTGTTATCAGGCTTTCGGGTCACACCGAGTCAAATGATCGCCTCGCACTCCGAGAGATCGCGCAACAACTCTCTCTGCAAACAGGCAAATCATATCTTCTCGATGATCCAGACGACGATCCAGATGGAGATGATAATCCTTTCCTGGACGCTGCCCCAGGCATTACCATACCACCCCCCTCCCATCTCCCCGCTTTGATATCAGTCTTACCCACGCTTTCACAGCCGGTGGTAGTGATTTTGGATGCTTTTGATCTCTTCGCTTTACATGCCCGGCAGGCACTTCTATATTGCCTACTGGACACTGCGCAAAGTTGTAGAGTCGGTCAGGGAAATAATGGTATCGCAGTCATTGGTGTAACCACGAGGATAGATACCATCAACTTACTGGAAAAGAGGGTCAAGAGCCGGTTTTCCGGACGAATGCTGCGCACCGCCGCTCCAACCGAGTTCTCCTTTTGGATCAAATATATAGAGCGAGTGTTTCGCACCTCAGTGGAAAGCTCTGAGGAAGAGTGGAAACCGTTATGGAACTTGGCCATCGACAATTTTCTCGCAGATCGCAGAGTGCTTGAGGAGTTTCAAGTGACTGTTACTATTACACGAGATATTAGAGTACTTCGACGAATCTTGGTGCGACACCTGTCTGCTTTGGAAGCTTTTCTAACCATCAAATAGGTTGGAGTTATTACTGCACTGGGCCCTTCATCACCATTTCCGACTTGTGCGCACCTCCTTTCAGCAGCACAAGCACAACGTATCCGTGCCCCATTTCCTCACCTAAGCAGTGCGTAGATTAACCATCCATTACCGGTATCGGCTGACATCCTCCAGCATTGCCATACCCCTCGATCTGTCTTCTTATAGCTGCCGTGCATGCCCATACCGCTGGACATGATGCCATCACCTTCGAGATGCTTTATGACGCCTTTCGGGAACAATACCGTGCTTCGGCAGCGACCCCCATCCAGGTTGCAGGAGGAAGTATCAGCATGTCACGGTGTAGCCGGGAAGTTTTAATGAGGGTGCGTTCAGAGTTATTTCGAGAGCCCAGTCTAACTCGATGCAGGCGTTCGAAAGCCTGCTCGCAGGAAGAATATTTACATGCGTGGCTGCCTCATCTTCTGGCACTGCCCCTGGTTTCACTCGATATCGCAGCGTCCTAACATGGGAGGAGGTTAAAAAGGCAGTCGACAAGATGGGTAAAACGAGCCTGAAAAAATGGCTCACAAAAGCACAATAGCTTCTATCCACCCCATTTGGAGAATGGATGTAGAATTTTTCCCTCTTTAGAATGGAACAATTGTTTCGAAAGCCTTGGGTCGCGCTTTTAGAAACAGCATGCGAAGAGCCCGCATGGATAGTTGAACCGGATAGTTCAATCGCTCCCCGTCACTGGGATAATCTCTTGCCCCTGTTCATAATCTGGCTCGCATGGATAGTCAAAACTGGGATAAATTCTGCCAAATAGGCGGCTATGCCCTACGGTAGTGTAGTGCAAAGCAAAATGTGCGTCAACTATAAATACAGCTTATGCACGAACATTCACATCAAATCCGATATTATCTACAAAGCCCTCACCGTCGGAGTAATACTATCCTGAACCGGATGCAATTCAAAAATGCCACCTCCATCCCCCACGAGTCTTTCGAGTCCGAAGAGTTTCAAAGCCCCCTTGGGAAATGCGCCGAGGAAATGGTTAGACACGGAGAGTACACCCGACGCATCATTTCTGAGACACTTATCCACAAAAGAGCCATCATGACGAACCAAGTATCCTTTAGGAAAGGAAGCTGTGTTGCGTGAAGTGGGCTAAGACATCACTAGTAGACACGTCAAGCTTCAAGATCCTCAGCATCAACTTGAATAATGCCACGAAGACCTAATGGAAGTGACATTAGCCATCAAGCACCTAGGATATAGTGTCAGAAACCCATGCAGAACAAGGTGTCAGTCGGCAATGCCGAAGGGCCCTAGTATGTGGTATCGTAGAACGTTGTGCCACTGATTAGGTAAGCACGCTACGAGCGATACTATGGCGGCGTTCACAAAATGCGTCCATAAATTCGAATGGCTATACAGGTGACATCAAGTACAGGCTATTTGTTCAGTATACTCTTTCCGGCGTGTAAGTCTCCACATAAACGTTTTCAGTGAAGTTCTCCTGGATTTGCTCCCGAGCTAAAAGTAACTTGGTGTCAGGAGCGGGAAAGAAAGCTGTGACTAAAGTGCATACCATGCTCTCGCGCTCTGTTCCTCTGGTGTTCGCTCCACGCATCAGCCTATTCGAGTGTTTAATTAGAGTCTCTGGGTCCAGACGCGGAACACATACCCCCTTTGTTTCAGCCAAACGGTCAACGGCAGCTCCGGCAAAACCAGCCCTAGATACTATGAACATGACGAAAAAATGTATCTGAGATGACCTACAAAATTTCCTTGGCCAATGCATGGTTGTCAGGCCTCCCGTTCTTTGCACAGTGATCCTCGTACATCTTTGCAGCCTAAAATACAATGAGAACAGTTCGCGGCAGAGAAACTGAGCTTACCTCGAACGCGGCGGCACCACCAAGGAGCTCATGACTTAAGGAAGCTTCATGAGGTGCATCAGAGCCGTGGAACTGTAGATGCATCATTAAATTGATGTTCATGGAGTCATGTTACGGGGGGAACCTACCTGGTTGTAGCTGTCGTCTGAAAACCAACCCATGATGTCTATGTGTGTAGTAGAAGGAACAATTGGTGAAAAAAAAAGGGAAACAACAAATGTTTATATACCTCTGGAACCTTGTATCAAGCCAAAAGCGGAGTAAGTGCATTTGATGGGAACTCCGTCAAAAGAGGATCACATGAGACGTCTGGTTGAATGACTATAGCAGCTAAGCACTCGGATCGAGGGGCGTGATGTCAGGGAGATCTGATCTTATCAGAAGGGTACATGAAACGGATGGCACCGGCCTAGTGGCGGATATCTGATTTCACGTAAGGGCTGTGTGTCCAAATTAAGACGAAGATAGGAACGACCCATCGGATCTAGATCTAACCCAGTTCAAAGTCGCATAAAGGTCTTTGTGCTGCGGGATGTCACGATCATATCAACTTCCTATGTATCAAGTGGAATAGAATGAATTCGAAGCGCTGCGGTCGTTGAGGAACTACGGTGCATGGTGACTGCCGGAACTTGTATGATCGGTAACGATTGAGGCCGATGACAGGCTGCTGTTTGTTCGAAGGTACGAACGTGTTTGAGGCTTCCATTGGACCTGCCAGTGCCTACGGAAGACTCTGGCTAGGTTTATTTGAGTGAAACCATAAATGCCAGGGTACGTGTCCGGGCAGGACAAGACCGGGTGCACACGTGAAATAGGATTCTAATCGCTGCGGTACTTAGAATCTGGTAGAATGTCGATCAGTATCTCCGGAGACATCGTGTGAAACCAGATCTGGGAGGCAAGTATCCAGGTGCATTATCATCAGATCCGCTACATACTATGGTTCAGTAATAACCACATGATCCCACAATCGAAGCTCATTTGTGCGCTGGATGTTCAATCGAAAGTGATGGAGCACTGGCACGCGCACATCGTCATGGGTGCCATCCGCAGACCTTACAACTGACAGAAATATGCGTGGGTAACCCGGGTACTAATCACCGTGACTCTTGGATCAGTATCCGTCGCGTGTTATCGACTGTTATCATAGATCTAGACTGCCCGCTGCGCAGTGTAATCGCTGGTATTCTACCATCTCTCCTCCGTGTCTCTCTCGTAAGTGAGATCTCTACAGTATAAGTTGCATGTCCCCATCAGATTTTTGTGTACTCCAATGATTGGGTACGACACATACTTGGGAAATACCGCATTGCGCCAGCAGAAACCTTATTCGTTTACTGGTAGAGTCGAAAGTTGGAAGTGAATAAACGGTAACACGAAGCGTTCCTTGTCGTGAGTGAGTGCTCTGAGAAGTGAACGGTCACGTTGAGTCAGGATTTTGACAGCGTTGCAGGCTCGGACAAGCTAGAGGCCTCCGCGCCGTCGCCAGCGATGCAAACGCAATCGTACATAGTACGAGAACTCTTGTTTTCCTTCGTCAGACTACTCCAGTCACATCGCCCTTCTCTGTCATTCCTTGTTTCTCTGCAGCAACAATGACATTATCTCCGAGTTCACCTTCAAACTCAGGGGATTCTCCAACCTCCTGTTCCTCGGTTGGTTTGAGAAACTCGTTCAGAGAAGGCGGCTCACAAAAAAGGTGATACAAAGTCTTAAAATGTGGTGACCTGGCTGTGTCCCAGGAATGTCCGAGTCAAACAGAACAGTACCACGACTAGTAGTAGATATGCCGGGCCCTGCCATTTTAACTTAGCGCTTAGCACAACTTGAAGTTAGCAGTAATAAGTACTTACTACTAGCAGTAAACCTTCAAGTTTGTAGGGTGAATTATGATATCGACAACTACGAATCACGAGTATGTTTTTACTTGACATGCACAACGTAGTCACGGTACTATGATAACGAATTCATCAACTCTAGTGCTAGCTGCAATTGTAATCACGTGTCATATACACCTGCTGAGCTGCCAGTTCCCATTGCGGATTCCACAACTTCCTACTGCTGGTACTTCAAGAATGACGAAGGCTACAGCAGAATTGTTTGATGCAGACTATATTGATGAATCGTTGGTCCTTTTCCTTTACTTTAAACGCACCGCTAACCCTTCACAGACACATAAAGGCTTTCGTCAATGCCCTACACTCGGATGACTTGGATGGTCTATCGGAAGTTTCTCCTGGTACCGTTCCTAGCTCCCCCGCTATTCCCCAGAGCCCTCGCGTGAGAAAGGTTTCCGCTCTGTCTGATTTCGCTCCAATCAACTTGAAAGTGAAGAGGTGCGGAGCTTCATTACTTGACACCCTGATACAGCTCAACGTGCGTGGTCAGAAAGCGAAAGGGAGATGAAGTCACCAAGAGGAGGCAAGAGTGGTTATTTCTTTTGCTAAGGTGGCCACTCCTCGTGAGCATTCATATTTCTGTCCCCCCTCGCTCAACATTCATTCACTACCAGTTCCTGATATTCGCCATAATCGCAGCTCAGTTCGGGCTCTACATCCTTATTAGACAACTAGTGAATACCAAAGAGTGGCTACTTGCATGTAAGCCGGACATTGACTATAAAAATACTTTGGTTTATCCAAAATTGTAGGGCGGGGACGGAAAGGCCTTCTACGAAAGAGTCTTCGTGGGGCAAAAACATATCAGGTACGTTGCCTGTTTTAATGTCTGTATCAGTACTCTCATCATCGTATTTAGGAATGGAAGGAAGCGGCAGCGATGCTCGATGAATATCTTGGCTTCGATGAGTGGAAAAAAGTAGACGAGGATGCATTTTACGATTGGAAGCTCGTGCGCAAGGTTGAAATAACTTTTTTTTCGCATCGAACTTTGCAGTCTGAACAACATCAGGTGAATCGCTCTTTGAAGACTTTGAGAGAAAAGAAAGACGTTCGCGGCGTCCTTGGTATATTAGAGATGTGCATCCGAACTAACTTTGTGGGTGTTGAATCGTCTAGGTGAGTTTATTGTGTTCCACAATCTTTATTCGCGGTCCTTATATCCTCATAGGCTGTATAGTGAAGTAAGCCTCTTATCCGTCATCTGGGTGTTTCATTCACACCTTTGACCTCACAGGCTTTCCTGGGCACGAAGGACTTAATTGAATGTCAGTTTCTACCATATACACATTATTCAGCCTAACTCCATAAATAGCATATCATAACGAGCTTGAAATTGCATTGCAGTTCATCCGAGAATCATCGGAACTCTCCATCGAAGAGAAGAAGAGATTCTTCAAGAATGCTAGCACCAACCTGGGAACATCTGCTTTGTGTCTTTCCGGTGGTGCATCTTTTGGATATTGTAAGTCGGAAATTGGTCCGTGACTCTTGATACCTGACCAATACTTTTAGACCACTTTGGAGTAGTGAAAGCTTTCTTGGATGCAGGTCTACTTCCCCGGGTTATTGCTGGGACATCCGCCGGTGGGCTTGTTGCCGCTATGGTATGCACGCATACAGATGCGGAACTGAAAACTCTTCTGGTCCCGGAACTTGCCCATAAACTGACGGCTTGCGAAGACCCATTCTCCGTGTGGATAAAGCGTTTTTGGGCCACCGGCGCAAGATTTGACAGTATTACGTGGGCTCGTAAAGTAAACAGTTATTTTTTGCGAAGGTCGTCATTTTTGACTAACTGGCAAATTATCTATAGTGTGCATTCTTTACTAAAGGCTCCATGACCTTTCGCGAAGCCTATATACAGACGGGGCGAATCCTCAACATTTCCGTCGTTCCTTCTGATCGCCATGCGTGAGGTCCTTTTCTGGCCTTCATGTCCGGCAGCTGAC
>Ga0153978_1000018_pt1 | contig 31094 bp, 39 predicted proteins | sample TSGA062MetaG_FD_104749 | JGI IMG/M metagenome (GOLD analysis project Ga0153978, IMG submission 104749) | Attine ant fungus gardens microbial communities from Georgia, USA - TSGA062 MetaG | ecosystem: Host-associated > Fungi > Mycelium > Unclassified | place: USA: Georgia, Yuchi Wildlife...
CTGGGGGATGGCGCAGCAGGGTCGGCAGCCTCATGGGCGTTCGGATCCACAGTATAGAAATCAATATCATAGTCGTCGTCATCACTACCGGGCGGATATGAATATCGAATCAAAGAAAGATACCGTTAGACGCACAGCATAGGCTTGCGCCGATAGTAAAATGAAGAAAATGCGTCCGATAGGCAGGCCATCCACCAGGCAAAAATCATAGTGCCACGTGCCTCGGGATCTTTTATATGCGCCATCACAGATTTGTGATTGATCTGCAGGTTATTGAGTTAAGACGGTCTCAAAGTGAAACATCTTACTTGCCTGTAGTTCAAGCAGGTTACGAATTCCACTATTAAGCCAAAACCTGTGGAAACCTGCTCTCTTTAGCTGGAGTAAAACTAATAAGATAATCATTACCATTATTGTCATTGCGTGGATCCTCTGATAGTGTGGTACAATATTGAGTAAACGACTAGTCAGCATAAGGGAATGCACGTACGACATTGCAGGGGTTCAATAAGCAAGGAGATGACGACATGATCTGGGTTGGGAATGCGATGCACTTTTAGTGATTCGGCCAGTTCTCGGGTGCGGTCGATGAGCGCTTTGGCGAGCCGACTTTGACCGCCGTTTCTATACCGATCTGCTACAAGAAGGGGATGTTCTGAGAATTTTGCGCCCCAAGCAAGCACTGTTGCGATAAGAGCTGGGTGTAATGGCTCGTCCTGTTTCCCAATCACAGGCCTCTGCTGCGTCGCTTGGAGATTTAGTCGCGCACGAAACTGCAAAGGGTTGAGAAGTGGGAGACGGGTATGGACTATCTGAAAATAGACTTCGACTAGGTCGAGAGCGAACCTGTGCAGAAGTAAGATTAGGCATCAGTGACTGAGTCAGGTTATTCAGGAGCGGATCGATATGAAAGGAAGGAACGGTAAATGTAAAAAGTATCTTGAAGGGGCATTTCAGTAACCACACATCAGGGAATGAGATAACAACTGACGTACAACGTTGCTGCGACGCGATCATTTCGACATCTTACATAATTGTGGCAGGAAAGGGGCAGATTGGAAGACGTACTCTGCTCGGAAAGATTCATCATCGAGTTTGGATGCCATTTCTCCCCATGTGGCGTAACCTGGTGACCGCGATTTGAATGTAAATGTGGAGTCGCTATGTAATGCGAATGAGTCAACATAGTTGAAGCAAATAGTGGCGTAGTGGTTACCTTTCGGGTGACGCAAACAGGTGATGAAGAAGTGTTGGAGTAGTTGTTTGCATGTTGATACCACCACCATAACTTTGTAGGCGTGGACCAAATGCGGCTTTGAACCAGGGTGGAGTGTTATGTTCATTGATAGGTGACGAACTAGCGCCGGATGGTCATCAAAGTGAATGATGATAGGTCGCGATGTCATACCCAGCAGATACAGGAGAAGTACTGAACGATGTAGAAGCAAGGGAACAGGCGGATATTGAGTTAATGACAAGGGGATGGGCAATCGAAGACCAGACATAAAGTAAATAGGCGAAATGAGATAGGAAAGCGGTAGAATCTAACCTTGAGCTTGTTGATATATTTCTCGGCCTCCGCGCAGCGGCGCTACGTTTCTTTTCGCTGGTCGCTTGTTGGACGAAATGTCTAAAGCACGCTTGGGTGACTACCCTTGAGCTGGATCTAAAATACTACTGACGTGCAGGGGTAATTTTTGGACAAGCAATGCTAGGGTGGATCTTCAGTGGGTTGCAAGCGATCACGTAAAAAAAATCACCTGGCACTAGTAGAATAAGTCAGCTGCTTGCCGATATACTTTGCAAATTACTTACCTTTTCTTGACCAGGAAGTCTATTGCACTTGACCTTTCGGGACCTGTGGGAGTGAGTAGATTGACAGATGGGCCCGTCACGATCATGCCTCAACAAACCTGCAGGCATCACATGCGGTGTTCTGCTTCCTCGGAGGCGGAAGAGTCTTTACTAATTCATGAATATGGTTCTGGACTGATTGAGTTGGGAGAACGAGGCCTGAGGGAGGCATGACGTTGTGAGAGGGAGGGCCGGGCTTGTAATCGACTTGGCTCACCTGGTTGAGAGAAGTTGTGCCCGTTGTTGCTGCGGATGGGGTCACCGTTCTGCATATTACGATGGCTGTATGGACTGATATAATATTCTGAGGGACAAGGAGGAAAGGTTTATATTGGGCGATGCTTGTACTTATAATACCATAGGTCTGAATCTTCCCCGCAATAGGGATATTGGCAGCGAATTTCTCAATCGAACTTTTTACCCTTTTAGGAAGCGAATTTCGTGTAAATTCCGGTCAAAAGATGTCAAAATGAGATTATATAAACTCCGATCGAGGCATTGCCGGCACCGAAGGTTACCCAGAGTCACACGTTCGGGTGTGGTAATTTTTCACTCAAACCATGGTCAAGGTCGAAATTGTCGAGGAGAAAGACCAGCAGTCTTCGGGCCACTCCCCTTATGCATCCTCCTCTTCATCCGTTCACTCCTCCCAAGAATCCCTCTCTTCCATCTCTTCCGAGCTTTCTGCCGAGGAAACTTTGTATGACCGTATAAGTGCACTGGTTGACATCGTCCCTCCCGCTACCAGACATAGCATTTCTACCAAAATTTCCAAAGCTACATCCTTTGCCAAGATCAGCGGCAAAATTGTTGGAAACATTGTGTGGATAGTCACCACCTCGGCCCTGCTCGTGGGGCTTCCCCTTGCATTGAGTTTGGAAGATGAGGCCAAGATAGTTGCACAGGAACGCGAAATGGTAGCCCAACAACAGGGCGCTCAACAGGTCAGTGCTAATCATTCATCTGTTAATTTGCTGTGGATTATTTGCTGATTTCTAATACTTCCTTTTCTCAGATGGCTTCGTCAGGTTCAACCTACCCACCCCCACCTGGCTCAAGCCAGGCTCCTCAGAAGGGCATCGTTCCGCCCGGGTTCTGACCATAATTTAACTTCTTCCGCTTTTTCAAGAAGCCGTTTGTGTTACCTTACGCACATGTACATACTTCTCGCGTTCCGCAGTATCCGTATCCGCATCCCCGCCGGCAGACGGATTTTCGCAGTGAATCATTCATCGAGCACGTGTCAGCTTCATAAAGCGTCCCGCGCAATGAACAGTTCAGAGTCTCACGTACCTATGCTCATTTCACTTGAAGGGCTTCAAGCGGCATTTGAGTGATTGCTTGGCCTGTCCCCAGTGTTCATGGGAATAGGCCCGAAAGATTCACTCGTACTAACGCATCCTAGCAACGCTTTCATGAAATCACCCAATGGTCGCGTATGGAACAATTGGCAACGCCTATGAAGATCCGATATGAAATCTATATATTCTACAGCGAAGCTTGGTATCGTGATGGCCTACTAATCGTGACCGTCGGAAATGAGAATTCGCCTAGTTAAACCTCGCAGGGAAAACCACCGGTCGCACGAAGTTCTCTCTATACAAGGCAAATTAGCGCCTCGGCCAATACATAGCCGATACGATACGTACGCCGAGCGATACCTTCGTAGGTATGTGATCGCATGGTTCTCGATCTCGTCTGGAACCACGCCTACAACAGTCCAATCACCTGGAACGTCAGCGTCGTCTAAGTAACGCCTCTCCACTTCATCTGGGCTAATGAGCGGCCACCACGGTGCCTGAGCAACTTTAGCGAGTGCCATCGCAATCGATTTGGGCAGTACAGGTGCGCGCGATGGTGGAGTGTAAGTCACGGAGGATACCAAGTCCAAAAGATACTCCATTGTCAATGTGCTTGGTCCAGGAAGAGAAATTGTGCCAGGAATTTGCGGAATCGACATCAGATTTGTCAAGGCCTGAGCAACGTCCATAACCTGTCAATCCACATCAGTATGCGACAGAAGAACATGTCAAGACCAGATGGAAATTTACGTGAACTGGACGAATTTTGGTTTCTCCGTGATTGAGTTTCCACCAGATTGGCCAACCTTATTAGAACAGTCAATACGGAAACGAACGAGCGGAAGCTCTAGAACTCACTGGCCATGTTGTTCAAGAACTTATCTTCGTAACCAAACAGAGATCCAGGGCGGACAATGGTCGCCGACGGGAAAACCTCCCTGACTCGTTCTTCGCCTTCGGCTTTGGTCCTGTAGAAAGCCGACGGGGAAGAGGTCGCAGCATTGAGGTGAGAAACATGGACCAGGCGAGGTACTCCTGCTTGGGATGCGACTTTTGCAATTCTCTCCGCCCCAGTGACATGGACATCAGAGTATTTAAAGTTCCTGGGATAATCGAGCGGAGTGAGTGCGTGGGTCGCAGAAGCCATGCAATACAATAATATACTTGGTTTCATATCCTCGGCCCACAAGGTTATATACAATGTCGGAGTGCTTTAGGCATTCGGCAATTTGGTCTTCATTCCGAATGTCCCATTCCTTGAATGAATTTTAGATGAACGTGAGCTGAGAGATGGAAACAGATGGAACACTACCATGGGGACTATCTGGCCGAGATCACCCATCGGCTTGAGGTGCCTTTTCTCATCCTCCTCGCGGTAAGGCACAATAACCTGTGTACCCATTCGGGCTGCAACGAGGGAGCGTTTAGTTAACGTCAAACCCTTCAGGTGGCCAATTTAAGCATACCGAGCTTTGAGATAAGGTAGCGACCAAGGAATCCAGTACATCCAAAGACGGTCGCAACGTGGCCGCTCACGGCGCTGTAGCCAGGTGTACCATACGAAATGATCGGTCTACGCTCAGGAAGCGTGACCAAGTCGTGCACAGCGCGCTGGAAAGCCATCCCAGTCATTACAGCTCAAAGTAGAACTCGAAACAAATCTGCTTACCTTTCCGCGTGAGGCAGCTACACGCTGAACGCGTAGAACATGGGATGCTGAGAGCATAGGTGTCGCCGACGATGGAAATAGCAGGGTGAGCGCAGAGTCGGATGGACGAAAGTTGACCGGAATTTTCCGGCAAGGCTCAAAGTGGCAAGTCCACATAACTTATCGAAAGCACATGAAATTTATCGACCACCATGGTTCAAGGCAAGACCAAGGGCCTTCAGAACAAGGCTTCATCCTCCAGACAAGCTGCTAAAGCTGCTGCGAACCCAAAAAAAGGAAAGCGCTACATTCCACCCAAAAAGACCGCTCTGGTAAAGCAGGCGTCCATGCGGCAGGTGAATTCTTCGTCATCGGATGATGGATTACGAGTTTTATTGACTGTTACATGTAGACGTTGACGGCCAAGATAAACAAGTCTATTGAGCAGCAAATGGTGTCAGCGGCATCAGCTGGCAAGCTCACGATCATGAAAAACACCGTCGATACGTATGTCGGTTAAACGTCGTCGTGCAGTACGCACAATAATTTCTTCTTACAGCGAACCCCCAAAAGCAACTGGGGGCAAAGGCTCTAAATCTTAGTTTTCGCATTCATGTGTTTTTGCCGGACGTCACCCACAAATGCCTCGATGCATCACATGTTGACAAACACACTGCTGCACAGATATGATTTACGGCTTTAGTCCCTCACCCCAAATATTGCGTAGGGAATACGGTTCCGCTTCACGTACTTCCGGTCGACATACGTAGTTCGCATACCATCTGACCAAGTTGATAATGAGCACCCCAGAGACTTTGAACGATGTTATATTATAAATGACCCTAGTACGTAGCATGCTTGAACGATTTCAAAGTATAGCGGTTAAGCAGTAGTACACAAACAACTTAGTGAATCTGCGTTGCAAGTGAGCTAAGTAAGACAGTAGGGAGTCCAAGAGAAATGGGTAGATGCAAGAGAGGTGTATCGGATGCGAGGTATATCATGCAGCTACGAGTATTGAGTGTGAATGCAGACATGAGTGACCCAACGAGAGACATAAACTTGATGTGATTGTGCTATGTCGATGGATGCAAAAATTGCAGTGCATAGAGGGATGATTAAATGCATGTAGAGCCAATAGGAGGCAAGGCAAGAAAAAAAATTGCGAGCGGATGTGGGATGGTAAGGCAGGAAAGCCTGGCCCAACCGACCATCATCTCCAATTACGGTCAAACGGCACTCCACTTCCGAGTGAAAAGAGGATACATTTAATGTCGTGGAGAACGTCTCGCTGTGTCGGAGAAATGAGATTGGGGCGAGAGTCAATGAAGGTAATGACTTTGTTGATAGCGTCCTCCGCTTCCTCGATGCTAGGGGTGGTATTGCCTGATGTAATGGGAGGTGCTGGTTGGTATACAACGACAGGCTCGGCATACTGGGAGCTGGGGTCTGTATGCGCAAGCTGTACTCCTTGTTGTGGATCAGTAACCTGAAGATGTTGCTGAACAGGAATTGGAAGCGGGGGTGGGTTCATATCAGCCGTAGCCGCATCTTGCTGTCGTTCTTCGTGACGTTCATGTACATAGGATTGATGAGATATAGTTTCATGCATGCTGCCTGGTGGAACAGAAGAGAGTGGCGTGCTAGGAGGGGGCAGGTGTTCCGTCTGCAGGCCCCATATTCGTGGTAAAGGGAGAGTTGGCCCAGGTGGTGGTTGGGATAAAGGCGGTCCAGGGTCGTTTTGCGGTGGCTGAGGGATCGGAGCTTCTGGCTCATCTTCAGATTCCATGTCGTCATCACCATCAGCCATTGTCGAATGTTCTTCTGAATCTCGCCCGTGCGCAACTTCGGAGCGACTTTCGAATGCAGGATTGAGAGGCGATAGCACGGTATCTGTGGAGCCTCGCCTATGACCTTGAGCACAGCCAAGGCCACGAGTGGCCCGCAGAACCTTCTCGTGACCTTGCCAGACCCCCTTACGAATGCTATGGCGATGCTTGAAATTCTCGACCCATCCGGAACTAGCCTTGAATCTCTCGTCAGGAATCTGCAAATTGCGCGCAGTTTCCTTAGCTTTGGTGCGAATGAGATTGTCAGACAGCAATGTGGTTTGCTGTTGCTGCTTCATTTGAAGCAGCCACTCGACGAGCGCCTCTTCAACCTCGGGGAATTTTGACGGCCTGAAAATATGTAAGAATCTTAAAGCAAAACTAAACGGAGAAAATCGTTACCTATGCTTGGCCACGCGCATGTCTTCATCTTCAGGGACGTTCATCCATTTTGTTTTGTTTTTCAGGATCTTGCTGATGGTGCTCCGCTCTACACCATAGCGCGCTGCGATGTCTTCCTGACGTGCATTGGGGTTTTCTTGGTGGTAAAGACAGATAGCTTTGCGGTCAACATTGAAAAGACGTTGCTTTCGTTGCTTGGCACGTGGGATGACGGCGCCTGGGGGCGAGGGGAGAGCAAAAGCGGGGAAGGTTTGAGAGTTTGGGGCCGATGTACCGGATGAGATAGAGGTGAGTGCAGATGCCACACTTAATGCAGGTGAGGCTGAGCGGGGATTAGAGGTAGAGTAAGAGGACGTCGAGCGTGAATGCTGGTGATATAAGGAAAATGGGGAATAAGGCGACCCTGATACAGGAGAGTGCAGGTAGCGAGGTGATTGTAAGGGCATGGGGCCTGAGCCCATCGTGAAAGACATTCTATCAGCCATCTGGTAGCGACTTGGGTCACTACCGCTGGCAGGTGTCTGAGGGCGCGAGACGGCGCTCGCGGGTGACATGTAATAGGAAGACTGATACACGAGGCGATCAGTTGCTGCATTAATGAAAAGAACAAGGCTTATGACGTACCTCATCAGCCGCGTGTAAATCAGGCGGCGTGTTTGATGGTGCGGATGGTCTGTCCCTTCTAAGACCAAGCTGAAGAGTGGATTGTGCGCGGGTTTGTCGGCGGGTAAGCCTGGCAGGACCAATACTACTGGGAATCTGGGAAGTCAGACCGATTGGAGCGGAGTGATTCCCATTATCATCTGCGCGAATGGCGGATGGCTGTGAATAATTGGAATAAGAGTCGTTGGACTGGACTTGTCCATATGATGCAGAAGTGGGGGGAGAGGCATAATCTCCGTGATCTGGAGAACGATCCACCGCAGAATAAATGGAGGAGAGCTGACTAGAGTTTGTGGAAGTGTTCGAAACCGACCTCTGCCCAGACATCCAGGCGGAGGAGGCATTTACGGTGTGATCATCATCTTCGTGGGTGCGTGCGGTAGATGTGCTCGTGGATGGATAGACGAGTGAATTACTATACTGCGCTACGTTTTCCATCGATGCTAAGCACACATCTGCTTGGAAAAAAGCCAATGTGAGTGAAAAGGAAAGAAGATGGGTCAAACGTGAAGGAGTAGCCTTTTTATGCGGCCGGCAAGGAAAGTGGAATTTTAAGCCGGCAGACGGGGGATTTGGATCAGCTGGGCTCGTTCAATTCAAGTTTGGATGATCGAAGCCACAAGCTGTGAACTGGTAAGGAGCGCTTGTCTGTCCATCATTCCTTTTTTGACCTTGGTAGCCTTGTGTTCCTTTATGTTTTGGTCAGCAGCTTCGTGTCTTTACACTCCATCTCTCAAAACACGTTGAAATCGTCCACAATTCCAAAGTAGGTCTACAATATCATTGTCATCCAACCCGACTTTACGGATCCGACAGGTAGCCACGCCTCCGCCCTTGTCTTAGCATTCTAGCAAAACCACTTCTTGTCCTTTGCTATTACGGTCTTGCGATCTCATGACGTCGCCAAATACGATTCCCATATCTTCATCTCTTATAGCTCCTTCTGTGACTCTACTTCTTGGATCCACACTGGTTCCTCGAGATGAAATATGCCTTTTTGCGCACTGGGTTTAGCTTCAGATCCAACTACGTCTTTATACCTGTGCTTTCAGTGGATGAACGCGTTTCCCTGGAGGCTTCTGCGTTAGCGATGCCTCGTTGGTCCCCCCTTCGTGCTCTCAGACCATGTTTTGTGTTTAAGCGCTTCTTTCACTATATGATTTGTAAAGACAGGTCCTTTCGTTTGTGTGGCACGCCCACGATGCGGTACGCCTCCATGAGTTCATACTCCGTCATTGTTAAAGTGAGCACCTCTACTTGATCTGCTTAAACAAACGAAAAGCTCTGGATGCCTGGGAAATGACATTTCGACGCCCTCGGAAATGAACTGCCTCATGTTTTCTATCCATGGATGATGATCGTGGCATTAGGAACCCCTCGCGGCTATCCATCGATGGAGCAAAAATCAGTCCTTCTGATGCGATCGTTCTTGTGGCGGGGTATTCTCGACTGGGCGATAATCCGGGCTCCTTGAACTGCCCTTGATACACACACTACCCGCTAAAGTCACGGTAATGAATTTTATCGTGGAATTTGACATCTATCCGATGCGGTGCTCCCTCGACGTACTTTCGTTTCACATCGTTTAATGGAAGGTAAGCAAGTTCCAGTGGCTTGCACGCGATCGATCACGAGCCAGCTCAACAGTGAGTTTCAGTCGCCACCCTCCCCTCTGAGCACATTGCAGGTTTGAATTAAGTATCATGGATCTTCGACCTTCTTCGTGGGTATTGATACGCTTATTCGTGTTATGAGTCATGTGACCTTCACTTCGGTCCATTTAAACTCAGGAATTTGCGTTCTGGGCAAACATTGTCCCACAGTGGAGTCCTGATCTCCGGTACTGTGGGTAACGCTGGGGTCGTTGTTGCCTGTTTCGTGGTCTCAGTGTGGTAAGCACCTCAAATGATTCCTGTAGTACCTTTCTGATACGACACATAGGCTTCCCCGCATCTTTAGACCAGTTGTATTTCCATGGTAAAGCAGGGCAGCCAACCGTAAATTCAGTACAGGCACGCTCAGGCGTTTCTGAGTTCCACATGATACGGTTCATTAAACTTCCGCTGCAATGAAACTTCCATTTTGATGCGCATGTTCATGACAAAATTTCTGTTCCAAGATATCTGCATGCATCAATGTCTTTTCCTCGTGTTCCTACACGTTTCCTATCCAATACGCCTGCGGGCTGCGGTCGGTATGGAAAACCTTACAGATCGCTGGATAGTCTGGCCTTGATACAGAACCCTTGAACTATCACTTTTTAAGTTTCATCGATCTATTAGGATATAGCTGAAGCGCTGGCCGCCGCCGCATCAACAAAATGTTTTGTTCTGAGGGCTCTGGGATCTGTACCGAAGCCCGAAGAAGCGAAGTGGCTTGCTAGTGGCTGATAGGCTGACTGTACCTTGATCTCAGGGGTATATATATCATCTGTGAGTTTACATTTTATGAACTCTACAGAAAGCGACTTTGGTGTGCACTCCCCTCGACGATATCGACGAGAAATTCGTTCTTGAGCACATGCCGAATCTGGCGTGCTGACGTAATAGTGCGACAGCTGTCCTGATTAATTTCGATCACTGAGTGACGGACCAACACAAAGTACTCGGGCCATAGTCTGGAGTAGAATGTTTCAAAGCCAAAGTCATGCGGTAGAGGACGAAACGACTGCTAGTTCCTGAATTACCATCTATCTGAAAGCCGACTACGGCTTTTCTCGGGTGCGAATCGGATCCTTGCGGATCGCAACCAGCATAAAGACCGACTCCGTAGCACAGCAAACGGATCATACTCTCTGGAGGCTCCAAGCTCTTCAAACATTGTACACTCGCACCTACACCATGTCAATTTTACTGAGAACCGCACTTGTACGTACCAGCCCTGTCTGTTGCGTTGGCATTCTCCGTGCTGGATCAAGTCAAGCCCCTGAATTGGGCACCGCATTCGCAAGACGAGCGCTCCTTCATACCGGTCATCCGGACAAGAACTCATTGGCTCACAAACGCATCGACGAAGAAGCGACAACAGGAACAGAAGGCTTCCATCACAGTGAGTCTGGTCCATTGACTGGTACTTGTTTCCATTGATGCAACGCCTTCGCAGAGGATGTAGCCGCGTCCAAGCAGGGTCTAACCAGTCCTGATGCAGTTAGTACATTGCCCACCATTGTCCGAGGAGATTGGGTTCTGTTCCATCCTGTGTACTCCCCGGAGGAACTCAAAGCCGTCGAGGTACTTCCAGCCACCTACAGTATATCGCTTTGTTTTGTATTGAATGCCAGGTCGCCAGGTCCTCCAAAAGGAAGCGAAAACAATATCAGACAAAATTGCATTCAACCTGGTCAGGCTAGCGAGGTGAGGAAGCACCCCTATTCAGTACATGAACGTGCTCATCATATTTCTAGATGGGGATTCGACGTAGTGTCAGGATACAAACACAAACCGATTCCCGCCGATAGCAGAATGTCGCTCGAAGAACTCAAGAAGGGCGGATATATACTAGACGAGAAAGCATGGTTAAGAGTCAGTGTATTCATCAAATGTTATTTCCGTCGCTTCATTACCGTTGTTCAGCGCATCCTTTTCCTCGAGACAATTGCTGGGGTGCCCGGAATGGTCGCTGCGATGCTCCGCCACCTCATGAGCCTGCGCCTCATGGTCAGTCAGACTTCCTTTCTGACAATCACAATCTCAATTACGTGACAGCGTCGAGACTCCGGCTGGATACATACTTTGTTGGAGGAAGCCGAGAATGAAAGGATGCACCTGATGTGGGCGAAAAAGTCACGATATTGATCATCAGTTGATGTCTAAGTTGTTCTACAGGACATTTATGACCTTACGAAAGCCTTCATTGTTTTTCCGAGCTCTGGTTTTAGGGGCGCAGGGCGTGTACTTTAACTTATTTTGTAAGTGGTATCGAACCGGGATCTTAAACCTTTGCTGAATGGTAATGGAAGTCCTATCCTATATGATTTCACCTCGTACATGTCATCGCTTTGTTGGATATTTGGAGGAAGAAGCCGTCTTAACTTAGTAAGAGCCAGCACCATTTTACTTCAGGACAGGAGTGCTCACCAATCTTAGTACTCGATGCATCCAAGAAATGGAAGCAGGACGTCTACCTGAATGGACTGATATGCCTGCTCCGGAAATTGCGAAGGATTATTGGCGTCTGGCGCCTGACTCCAAACTACTTGACGTCATGTACGCCGTGCGATCGGATGAGACCACACATCGTTTCGTGAACCACAGTCTTGCGAACCTGAACACCGAGACTGACGTAAATCCTTTCGCTCTTCGGGAACCGGATATGCTTGTCAAAGGGCGCAAACTTGAGTGCGTAATCGTACAACAATTGTTGACCATTTCAACTGACATTGAAAAGGTTCTCGAGAGATGAAGCCGAAAAGTATGTGCAGGAGTCGCACCAAATGCTTGAAGGCAAGAAAGTCGAGTCAAAGTAGCGAACTGGCACGGTCCCTGACCAGGGTACCATGGACCTTCATATCAAACCCCACTTATATAGTTCACTGATGGTAATATTTTGTTGATACGTAGCCATACATATAAAGTACTTAAGTACGTAGAGATACATAGAGACTGAAGTTACTAAACCCTAGAGAAGGGTTAGGGTTTGATGACGTTACATTTTTCAATTGCCCTAGCGAGCGCTCCGAATTACAAGTCTGTTCCTCCTCATGGCACCGTTGCAACTGCAACAAGATGGATTCTCTCACCAAGCCGCATTGACACCTCCTGGCGAGTCACTCGTTAGTTGTGCCCTTTCGAGACGCCGGTTTTTCATAGGGCCCATGCCGGAGAAGGAAGCCTCGAATACAGACATATATTCAGAGAACGGAAGACTCACACAGCAAATCAAGGGCCGGCTTCATTCGAGCGTAGAAGGGCGAAATGAGGATGGAGAATCATTCATCTCAGTTCTGCTTCACCATTCATACCAAGATTTCCTTCGCCATGGCAGAAGGGAAGATTGGAGACAACAAGATGAGACGGTGGCAAGACAAGGAATATGGCAGCGGTGGCAAGACAGTGAGTGGGGTGGGTCTGTCAGGCGCAGCAGAAAAGATGTCGCAGCTATCACGCAACGATGGGTAGGGGGAAGCTTCGAAGTCGGTAACGTCCTAGGTCTGAACCTTCTCGACAATCCCATGGCATCGTTTCCACAGGCTAACAACGTCTGCTCCAATGTTGATCCCTCGACACCTAACCCCATAGCAGAGGGTTCGGTCAGCCCAACGAACCCTCATGCCCTTCTTTCGCAAAGTTCTACTCAGGATGTGTTCAACGAACCATCTCATTCTTCTGGCATAGCCCTTCTCAGTGCAGGACTCCCTCCTGACCATCAACGCTCCACGGATGATGAATCTGTGGATGACCCTCAGCCGCATATGCTAAAGGGCAAAATATCCTCAGCACACGCGGGGGCGAATAAGCGAAAGGCTTCGTTTTTCGTTGGTGGCCATGCAACTACCCCATCAGAGTCTCGTACTCCAAGTCCTTTGGATAAGGGAAAGGGCAGAAGCTTTGATCATGCAAACCAAGGAGTGGCTGAGGTCGACACTGATGCCCCTGCACCTCCCGCAGCTGTACTTGCAAGAAGTGGAAGTGATGTGGATGAAACCAGTGCGGGAGTTACCTTAGAAAGGCCACCATCTCGCGAAGACTGCGCGCAAGAGGATATAATACTACGGGGTTGGTGTCTTGCATTTCGCCACTCCATACCACGATTAATGCTATTATTAGACCGAATGCTTGTCAGAGTCAGTTACACAAAATCAGAGTCGTTACCTCGCCACTTCGACGAAGTTCAGAATTGTGTGACCGCTAATATCAAATACGAGGATTGGGCTGAATTTCTAGTGGTTTGGAGAGGAAAGCGGCTTGAACTTTACGAAGATTGTGTGAGTCGAACTATCGCATTATGGAGTTGACTTACTCCCTCAGACCTTGCCAGGAAAAGAGTATATCACTGGACATAAACACCTCGCATTTATAATACCCCTTCGACCTGAAAGCACATACGCATCACTTTATTCTTTCACTGACCTCACATTCTGTATTATGTGTCCGCCTACGCCTGTTCGCAACAGACAATCAAAAACTCGAGCATTATTTCATAGAGCAAAAGAAGGCACGAATGTGTTCGTTCTCAAGGTAAAATGCCGTACAAGAGCTATAGACTGGTACTGGCAGCTGTGGTGAGTAAGTTGCACCGAGAATACATATTTGGTGAAGCGTTCATTACAGGTGTTATCTGGGGGGGAAAATACCTGATTCTATCGAACTCAGGTGCCCGGTAATCGGCACACGCGTTAATTTGGATGTCCCAGTTGTCGACACGGTCCACCTTGGCAAAACTTACCACATGTTCAGTCGTAGGAATATTATCGACGTTGTCCGGAAGTCCTTGAGTTCCTCTCCCGGGTCACACGAGTCTGCGTCTCGTGACTGGAAACACGTGGTAGAACCTGAAATCGCCGCAGGCACAACCCTCGAGTTAGCATGGAGGGTGGATGCGAAGCTTGACTGGGTTTGGAAGGAAGAAGACGTGACGGGCCAGCCTAGACCGTGGGCCGTTCTCTGTGGGTTGGCGATGCGACAGGTAAACAAGGAAAGGCTCCTGACTCAAAATTTAGCTGATCGCTACTCAGGGAACCAAACCAGCACACCTTGAGCTTCGGCTCGGACAACATTATCCGGCTATAATTCACTTACCCGATTGGAAAAGGTTACACGAGCCTCCATGTGTAGAGGGGTATCTCGATCGCATCAAACTCAACAGTCAAACTAAACAACATGTTTACCTTACTTCGCATGACGGCACTCTGTTTGCCCTTTGGCCCTCAAATTCCCACCCTCCTGTCCCTCCGAACGTTCATTTATCTCATATTCTGTCAGCACGCCATGATGAAACACTGGAATACACGCGATCTCTTCGTGGGAATGAGGTTGCACGAGGAGCAGCTCAAATTGCAGCCGCGTTTGAGGTTATTGACCTCCGGAATGTCAGGGAGATCCGTAGAGCCGTTCGTGGAAACATTGGTCATGACACTGGGGACCAGACCACGACTAATGAAGTGGCTGAATCTATGGGAAATCAAGGATCCTTTAGTGACGAAGATGATATCGGCGGAGCCGAAGGCCTTGCACAGGTTCATGACAAGAATCAACTCCGTACTAGACGCTGCTTCGAAATTGTTTTGGAATCTGGGCGTGTCATGCGATTTGAGGTACGAGTATTTGGAGCATCTGAGTTAGTCCCTAGTTTATTTCCTCTAGGCATACTCTTGTCGGACGAGTCAAGAATGGGTCGACCGATTGAGCGCACTTCTCGTGTACTGGACACGACGGCACCGTGTTGATGCTCAAGATGAGATAGAGGTAGCTTGCTCTACGAAACATCGATGTCGCATTACTCCTCGTGTCAGTAAGCATGGGTTTTGCAATGGCTACCAGAACCCAACGACACCCATGTTGGATACAAAATTCATGCCGGAACTCAGCTCCCTGTATCATTGGTGCACGCTGGAAAAATGTAGAAGCATAATTAGGAGTGGTCGTGTGTTTACACGACAGGGACTCCAAGGGCGGTACAAGTGGGTACTAATCTGTTTTTGTAATTAATGAAAGGTCGCCAACTCATATATCCTGTTGTGGCAGACTCATGCAGTTATTCCTAGTTTCTGGGCGTCTTATCCAGTATCGTGTCTCGGGCGGTTCAATTCTTCGTCAAAGGAGCAGGGAGATCAATTTAATGGACTCTTACGTCTGTTCAGGGTACATGGCTGCGCTTGCCTTGCGGCAGAGCGAATACAACCCTCAAACTCCTAGTCTCGCCCGACACTACTCCGATGGTCTTGAAGTTGATGATCCAGAAGAGGATATGCTCTTTACGATCTGGTACCGTCCGAAGAGGGACGGAGCTGCGGACTACGTGCCCTCCCTCTCATCGAAGAACAAGCTCGTGGTTTTCAGGACGAGAAGCAAGGTTGAAAGGGACATGTGGTGCTGGGCACTAGGGTGCGAAATCGAAAATCTTATAAGGGCAAATACAGAGAGGGAGGCGAAACTAAGAGATGCCGGGGGACTTGTGAAACTATCTGATCTGGGAGAGTGATCATTTGCATCCGACGTCTACGCAGCCATATATCACATTACCCTTTGATTTGTAGTACATACAAGGTATAAAAGCCAGTATTACAAGCAGGAAGCTAACTTACTCTATCACCTCGTGTTCTCCGTCGCTAGCATCTTCATTCCGCTGAGCTCTCCTTGCGGCAAGTTTGACCCGCTTCTCCAGCCCACTATCGGTAACTAACATGCCCACAGTGAGCCTTTGACTACAACCTGCGGCAGGACATGACTTTCCCGTAGGGGGTGCTTTCTTCAGGTAGTCCCGGATTGCTTCCCCGGAGAAGGTGTGCCCGCAAGTGGAACTGAAAACGTTAGGTCGCAGAAAAGCCAGACCAATACGTGGATTCACTTACGATTTCAGGGGGTTTTGAAGGATCATCAAGGTGATAGGACATTTGAAGTCCTGTGTAACCCCTCCGATCTCGAGCTCGTCTTCATCGTCACTTTCATCACCCTCCTCTGAAAATATTTGTCAGATTCATTGCATATGACATCAGAGGAACCAACCTCGCGGTATAAAGTCATTGATGGGAGGTATGTTGACATCAGGATTTTGGACTTCCTATTTAAAAGAGCGACGAGGTCAGCTTCAGTCGTCGGTTAGCAAACGACGTACAAAGATGCCTTGCTTGAACAGGACGTATTGTTCGTGCGAGCCATACTTTTTCCGAGTAGTTTTACCACGGAATTCGGTCACCCTCTTCTTTACCTCTTTCTCGTAGAAGTTAATGGCATCCTCCTACCCCGATGTATTAATACCGTAGGATTTCAAATTTGCACCTGGGTTGAACTCACAACTGGTTCGCCACGTAGAAGTTGCTGGTACATCCCACTGAGGGTTGTCTCATGGGATTGCATCTCGTGGTCGATGTCAATTAGCGTCTTCATTATCTGATCAACCTTCGACAAAGCCTTTGAATGGTTTAAACGATCAAGTAGTGTGGATAATGATCGGTAACTCGCCTGGTCTGCGTGATTTCCGTCCAAAACATCTGCAAGGGAATTGGCTACATCCTTGACAAGGGAGAATGAACTTTGATGGATCTGCTTTCGAATCATCTCCCAGTCCTGCGCAATACCAACGAGCTTTCCTCCTTCCTTCTTGTCCAGGGGCTGGTCATGGAAGTTCCTGATATCGATGCGATCATCCTCGTCGTCATCCGTAGCACCAACTGGCTCGTCCTCATTCTCAGACTCCATGGGGCGTTGCTTTGCGGCCTTCTTCTCCTTCTTCACCTTGCGCCGTGGTAGTTCTTCTTCATCTCCGCCTTCTACATCATCGTTATTACCAGGAGGTTGAGATGGATTTTCCTCCTCTATTCTGTCTGAAGAGGGCTCCCTGCGAGAACGTGTGCTCTTTCTTTTTGAAGAACTGGCAACAGGCATTTGTAGACTAGTCACTAGTGGAACCGTGAACGCGGTCGCGTTCTATTATGAACCCAGCCGGCCCGTCGATCACTGTTCAGGGCAGGCATATACGCGGCGCCAGTGGTCCTTCTTCAGGGCTTATGTCAGCTTAGAAGAGTGCTACCACAATAACTGGTGACCTCGAAAATGCTGTCTGCGCTGCGAGCTTGGAGTCGAATATCCCAACCATGTAGGCTAGCTCAGCTCATGTCTCCGCTTGCTACAAGGTCTCTCCTCGAATCGCGTCTTTTCAGTTCATCGCCTACTTTGGCCATGACTCTCAACCAAACCATGCGACGGAAGCGTCCGCAAAAAGCCAAAGATCCCAAATCACCACTACTCGAGACCTGTCCTCAGAGGAAGGGTGTCTGCTCGCAGATTTTTACAATGAAGCCCAAGAAACCCAACTCAGCAAAGCGGAAAGTTGCCCGTGTCAAGTTGACCACTGGAAAGACCGTCATGGCGTACATTCAGGGTGAGGGGCATAATTTGCAAGAGCACAGTGTGGTGATAGTACGTGGTGGTCGTGCTCAGGACTTGCCTGGTGTCCGGTGAGTTGTCTGCGAATAATGCATCTTCGATGTGCACCTGAACCCTCCCCTTAGTTACAAGATCGTCCGTGGTGCCTTGGACTTCGGAGGAGTAGTCGGTCGTATGAGTGCACGGAGTCGATATGGAGGTATGCAACAGTTTTTAGTTCTAAAGCAAGCTACTGACCGATGCACCAGCTAAAAAGCCGAAGAAATAATACCCATACCTCGATAGTTTTTCGGTCAGAACGCCCAAGTCGTTTAGTCTCCTAGTAGTTGGACTATTAATGAAGCAGGTCGTTCAGTTCTATCACTGTTCACTCCACTTTGGCACGCAGTGGTGCAAGTCGGACCCAAACTGCGAGTGTTCAATCTGTGCTTGCAAACTTCCGATCACCCACACTCTGCGGAAATACCTGCAATGTTCGCCATGTATGAAAGTGTATGACTCGGCTTGACATGGGCGCCGCTGAGTGGAAAAGAGGGAAAGTGACGTAGTGCAGAAATGCTTCACGAAGTTGCTTCAATTCTACTCCTCCCACAACCGCTGATATTCAGCAGTCAAGATGACGCGTGCTTTAGCTCCTTAAATTGCAATTATTTTGCAACAGATTTGGTGCTTAATTTCCTCAGCCAGACTCCACGAATGACAAACGAGCTCCCTCCAAGTATTGGGACATCCATTTAGATACACAAGGATCACCTTTGTTTGGTGGTTTGAGCTTTAGCAATCATAGAAACCTCGTAGCCAAAGGGAAGGGCGGATGCTAGCTCACACCTTCAAATACGTTGTCGTTGTGGCACCTCCAGGAGCTGGATAGCACCTCCCTTGCTCGGGGGCCGTGGATCAGCTCACGCACAGTATATCATTCCCTTGGACTATCCACTTTTCTATGTTTAAAATTCAGCTCTGCTTCGTCAACGTGAAGGCGGCATGTAACGGTGAAAGGAATTTCAAAGGACGGATGAAAGTCCAAGGAGATACCGAAGGGGTCATGCTGGCGATGATCTATTTAGATCCGATGTGTGTTGGACATTTCACTGCTAAAGAGAGGTTGATACGATGGCTCCACATAGGGCGTGTACCACCGCTTATTATTCAAGGTGCCGACAACTTGTGTTCGTCCGATGCGATCAGCTTGCGGCGTCCACAGTTTTCATTCGGCCTCGGAAAAGATAACCGACGGTTAGATGACTCTGACCATTGACTCGGACAAGGGCTGTCTTATCCGTGCCTTTCCCGACTCCCAAGGTTTATTTTAGAGAGCTCGAGACCCTGAGTCCAATTTTAAACTATTTTACGCAGCAAAAAACGAGGCAAGTGATTGATAAACAACGAAGCACGGGCGTCCGGCGGACAACGCGTTGATGGGGCAGACACAACTGACACATACACTGTATGGTTTAATTACTTAACAGCTGCGAGTCCAGGGTCTCTCTAGTGGGCGTAATGGCACCGAGGACTCATCGATAAGGATCGATAACAAGGCATCAGCGCCACATCAGCGCCACTGAACTGCTTCTCCTGACCGCCATCAGCGCACATCTCCCGACGCCTACCTAATATGGATTAGTTATGCTTCTACGAATCCCGCCCCCAACCATATTTGGAATGCCCGCCAATGTCGCATCAATAATTTGGCGGCTATCCCGACCTTCTTGTTCGCTCTCACCATATCCAACGATGTTCGCTGTCTCGCAGCCTATATCCACCCATCCAATCGGTTCCCGACACACGATGGGTGTTCCAGTGGTGGACGCGCAAGTAACTTCCCGATGAGTTCTCTGGCGGGCTATATAAGATACGCGCAGCATGTCAGTCGAGTCACCATCACCCTGCGCTGCGCTGCCGCATTTCTATAAGTCCACCCTCTCATATCTGACTCACCTAACATCTCCGACTCTACTTCACCACGATGCACTATCAGATGGGCTCTTCCACCTCTTCACACAGCCACAGGTCGTGGGCATCACACAATGTACAGCCAGGCACCCATAACCATGCCCATTGGTCCGCGTCCCCGGCACCACCGGTACAGATTCTCAACGCGCCGCATCTCCATACGGTAGCGCTCCCGCATCCTAATTCAACCCCGTACCAATCCCCAACATCATGTATGCATTTCTTCTGTTAGCTCATACCTTACACGGCTCACATCTATTGGCAGACCAACATGAACGTTCTTCTGCACCCTATCATTCATTGATTGTCTTGCACCCGCTTTTGAGTTATGGTCCGAATTTAAGATTTAATGTCACGCGAAACATAGCGGAGGTACAACTGCGACCAGGTTGTTCGCCTGCTATGCTTCGGGAGCTCGCGGTGCAACCACAAGTCTCCCATATAACCATGACCATCCCCGGGCTTCCTGCATTGATAATTGAGGTTACCAACCCTCGCGGCGTAACTGTAAACGATGTCCTGGTCAAGATACGTGAAACTCTCAACCGGAACGTTTCATCGCACGAGATGCATAGATCCTCCCGCGCGGTCAGTGCTAGTGGTTATTTTACTCAAGTCTTGTGCTGACTCACGCAAATATGTAGGGCTCTATGAAGTACACAGACCTTTTGGGCTCAAAAGTTTTCTTCGCTGGCCTCACCAGAGTTCAGGATGGCTCGGATCGCTGGGACATTCACTTGTTGCAGAATGTTTAATCTTCATCCGATTTCGCTACGCACAGGCCACTAGTTCTATTTCCTCATTTCTTACCCATCGGACCTCTTGTATCGAATATTCTCCAACGGACTTCACCAAGGCCGTGCTTTCTGTCGCCATCATGATTGCCACAGTACTCACATCTTCCACTGCACACCAACATTCTGTTTCTACTACCAAGTCTTTATTGCTATCTTGTTGTATCTTGCTCTCGCATGTTTTCGATCTACTGGAATTGTTTTGATAGACTACTCCCATACACCAGGACACTGTACTTTTACAAGGTACTCACTCACAATGCAATTCAATGTATTCACACTCGATATTCGACTGGGTTGATCACCTCGTATGTTAGGGTCTTACGACGTCTTTTTGTCTAGAGTTCGGTCATCATTACACATCCGCTCGAGTAAGTTCACAATGAAGTAGGATGTTGCTGATCAAATAGGTACTAGCCGTTGATTGACCGTACCAATGTTATTCATATCGTCTCTTCAGGGCCAGCCCAGGCTCCCAATACACCAATGCCAGAGACAGACATTATCCCCCAGTGTCCCTCCTGCACTGAACCAAATCATGATATCGCCAAACTTCCAGTACTACTAATTTCGGTCGTGACCACAATGACAAAAGCAATTATCTGACTAGACTCATGACCAGCCTACCATATGCAACGTGTAGAATAATGATTCGTTACTACAGTAGACTATCTCATAATGCATAGTGTAAATTAATTCAATCGCTCAATGCATTATGAGCTCGAGATAGTCTACTGTAGTGGAATTCAACACAGATACTGGGCTCAGAACAAGTAAAAATGAGTGGGGAAACAAGTGAGGCCAAGCTTCAACGAGTTGGGATGAGAGCAAGTAAGATTCGGAACGAGTGAACAAAATTAAACAAGTGGTGACACAAATAAGAATGAGCGAGAACGAGTGAGCTTAAACAAGTGGCGACAAGTCAGAACAGGGTGGAAGTCCAAGATTCCCACGATGACTGAGAATGCTGACTAAGCTGCGTTTAACTCTGTGGCTGTGTCTTGAAAGACCGACCGGAATTCTTTGACCAACGCGACCGATGGCGACAATTCTGCGAGCAAGTCGCTCTCTGCATGCTGTTCGTCTTCTGCAGTCGGTACGTTGGAACTCCAATGAGGTCCCGCTAATAGATCCTTCGCGTATGATCCAAAAGCCTGGCTACCAACCTCCTCCGAAATCAAAAGGTGTTGCCCTCAGGCCTCATCTTGGCGTTGAGGTAGACCCAAAGCATGGTCTATGGGCTTTTTTTAGGAAGAAAGAAGTGGATGGAGAGATGAAATACGAGGTTCTTGAACCTAGAGATACATTCCAAGATGACCCCGGTGTGTTTTGATCCTCTTCGTGAACCTGTTGCCATATTCTTAGTCTACCTCCACCGTCCTCAGGAAGATCATGGAAAGCTTCAGAGCTTCGAAGAAAGAGCTTCAAAGACTTGCATACGCTCTGGTACGTTCTCTTGAGAGAGCGGAACCTCCTCGCTGCACAGAGAGAGGAAGGCAGACGACTTGGCGTCACCAATCCTGAGGCTCTTGCTGGTGCTAAGAAGGATCATCAAGTAAGTGCGCGAACTTCACGCTGGGGCAAAGTCTTTAATATCTACAGTGTCGGAAATCTATGGCACGCATAAAATACGTAATCAACGAGCGGAGGCTTCTTTATGAGAAGTATGCTACAGAATTAGAGTCCAAACGCCAAGTCCCGGCATCGAAGGCAGCACCTGAGGTTCAACCGTCTCACGAGAAGAAGGGACGTGTTTCCCGTGCAGAGAGGCTAAAGGCACGAAGAACTGGGCGGTCGGTTGCACCTGTCACTGTATGATACGTAGAGTCGTCGGACCACGACGCTTGTACCATATCCGTAATTACCTCTTAATATGGCTTTCACTTGCATGCTAGATAAGACCCCTTCGTGAGGTTTTGATATTCAATTGCTACTAGGAAATTGTCCGTAGTCCACGTTGACTTTTCTCCCAATCCCTCATTGTTTGTGATATCTGGCAGTCTTTGACAGAGGGCTGCTCGTACATCTCCAGCTGCCTTTTACCACGACGGAGAAGGTGCTCTATAGCCGTAACATTGCGAGGTGATACAGATGATGCTTGTGTGTGGAAGGTGTACCGCAAGAAGAGGAGGAATTTTGGTTGAGTTAACGCCGGTTTGGTGCGGACCATACGCAACGCGCTGTGGGATTCGTCAAGAAGTTTGCATTCTCTCTCAATTGTCGCGTACCGTCTATAGAGTGCCAGAACCTCCTTTTGAAGCCCTGATTTCTTCGCCGACATATCAGTGTAGATATACCGACTACTGATGGGTGAGTGAGGGGAAGCTGTGAGACTGTGGTCGATCACTAAGCCTCAGGTTAGTCACACCAAGAGTAAACTCTAACTTTGGTACCTTGAAAGTTTAGTAGCCGGACCAAATCTACTTTAACGTTTTGGAAAATTGGCATAGACCATGGTTCTTCTGCCAACTCCCCTTCGTCGTCCTCGTCATCTGTGGAGGACTAGTTATTGTCGTCGGTTTCATGGGGGTTCAGAATCGCGCTCGGGCGCTGGTATCTCCAACCATGCCGAATACTGCAGAGACTACGTACGGAAACACGACTACGAAGGTTACTTGACGTCCCAGTTATACCCTCGAAGGTTTCAAGGTGGGTACTTCGCGCTGAGAGCATTCTATGTACGTGGTGTGTCTTATTAACGACGCTAGTGGTCTCTGATTCGCGTCTTAGATTGAGCTTGCCACTGTGCGAGAATCGGTATCCCAGATTACCCTAGGTCAAGCTCGCCTGGTATTCTGGAGAGATGCCATAAAAGACATTTATAATGCAGGTGGTACTTTTTGCGGACCATAATATTCTGACCCTCTATTTTAGAATAGGCCTCCGCGCCATCCAATCGCCCTTGCGATCCATGATGCAACGCAGCATAGCCGTTTGCCTCAGTACCACTTTAATAGGATAATAGAAACAAGGGTGAGCGAAACACGTATGTATTTATGCGTAATACTTACAGTGACCTAATTTAAAGGAACAGGAACTTCACAACCAGACACACCTGACCCTGGCGTCCATGATCTCACATGCAGAGTCTACTTCATCAACTTTCCTCTACCTTCTGTTGGCAATGCTGAACCTTCCGTCTTCCACTCTTGCGCATGCGGCTTCGCATTTGGGGGTAGCCCAATCATTGACGACCCTTCTACGTGCTTTATCTTTTCACGCCTCACGTGGTGTTATGATCGTACCGGCGGAGATTACAGCTAAGCACGGTGTCAATCAGCAAGAAGTCTTTACCAAGGGTGGATCATCCCACGGGTTGGAGGACGCCGTGTTTGAACTTGCCACTGTCGCGAATGATCATTTGCTTACTGCACGGGACACGTTCAAGGATATTGGCGGCAAGATCCCACCAGAGGCCATGCCCGTATTTTCCGCTGCTGTGTGTAGTATTTCTCTGACTGCTGAAGCTTATTTTGATTGAAGTCTCGTAGATACCTGTGGCATCGATCCTGCGGCGGTTGGAGGCTGCCAATTTCAATGCCTTTGACCCATCCCTGCAGATCCGAGACTGGAAATTACCGTGGCAAGTATGGAGGAGTTACTATAAGAGGACTTTCTAAAAGGCCACATGCCGGCATTGCATCTCAGCACATACAGCGCCTTTTAACGAATGCAGAACGTTTATCTTTTCATCGCACTTCCTTACTTGTGACATCCCGGGCTTCATGACAGTTCTACGTTGTATGATGTTGACGCCAACTAGCTCGACTTATAAGACTAAGATTAAGTTGCTGGTTATGAATTTAGAAGTCCGATGAAAGTGGGTTCGCGGCCACATGCACGACACCTCTTAACACTCAACCACATCATCGCAAAAGAAGTCTAATCCAGAGTGCCTAGTTCCAATAGTTGGGATCGTTGGATAGAGTCGAGTCTGTCTCCCGTCTCTCACCGGACAGTTTCAGCCTTTACCACTGCAGTCAGAACCCTTCCACCACGCCATGAAACGCCTATGTGGTATGTTTTTCTGATCGTTCCTTTTCTCACTTCTAACTGCAGATTTGGATAGATGAAGTCATAGAGTTAATCTTTTACGAGCTCGACGACCCGACTGCCCTAACACTGACCTCGAAGCACTTTTATAATCTGTCCCAGGACCCATACGTGCGGGCGCACTACTTTCTCAACCGTTATGGTCGCATGGATGCTATGTTTTGGGCTTTGGGGAGAGGAAGGGTTATGTCCGACAAAGTCATCGACGTTCGTTACCTACTTCACAGGCGCTGCACCTGGGTCCCAGCGCTTCAAGAACCTGACTGATTATATGCGTCCCCTTTAACCAGATCCTGATCAGTAGTGGCGCATATGTATCCAGATACCTCGTTCAAGTCGCCATACACCATTACTTTAGGTCTGCGAGTCATTTTATAAAGACCTCATGGGTTCGCACCATGTCGATTTCCGTTTTTGCCCATTTCATGAAGGTCGCTTGTGGGCTATTCGATGAAGTGCCATTGGGGAAGAATGACGATGATGGTTCCCTCTTCTCTATGTTCCTGCAAGAGAATAGGCTTCCACCACAGACGAGGAGCACAAAGTGGGAGACAGTGCGGGATATTTTTGACAAGTACAAGGTGCGCGGCGTTAATCTCAACAAGGGTTACGGTTTCGTATGACACGCTCTAGTTCATCCCGTTCAGTATGAAGGTTGGTTTCATGCCGAGCTTTATTTTAAATATAGTCACTCACGTTGACTCTCCACAGGACCCTCTTATGGTTCAATTGCCGATTGCTCTCGCTGTTGAGCCGAGATTACTTCCCTATGCTGAAGCCAACGGGTTCCATATGGACACCAAGGTAGCTTTCGATATTATTTGGTCTGCAACAGATACTAAAGACTTTGTTAGTACCGCGACTTCGTCTTCCGTAAGATGTTTGAAAAGATGGCGCTCAATAATAATGACCGCTCGGATGACATCGTCAGAAACGTGCGTGAATTACGACGTCTTGATTCTAGGTGAGAGGAAGTAGTTTTATGTCGCAGATTCTACATGCTCAAACTCGAGGACGCATTTCGTGACACCTGGCGCTAGGATGTTCTTGAGCCGTACAGTAGCAGCCGAGATCTGTATGGAGTCGAAAACCAACGAGTCGGCTTACCGCGCACTCAAGACCCTTGACCGTACTAAGGAGCTACTATTTGACCTCTCGTAAGTATCGTCTCTTTTGAACCCAATAATTATTCACTGCATTAATACTTTGTGACCTATAGAACCGTTGTTACAGAGTTAATCAAGGTGAGTTTAAATCTACCAGGCGATGACTCAACTTGAGTTTTGCTTTAGTTGTTTGTTAAGACTCGCTCTATCACTTCTCACTATACCATCAATGTTCTCACACAACTCTTCGCCGATTTTCCTAGTACAGATCCAACAGTCCGCCTCGTCATGCTCTTGACAGTATGTTTGTCGGATAACGTCCTCGTTCAGCCAAACCCGTCAGGAACACTGAAGAGCAAACTTGAACCTCTGGGTCTGCTCCCGCTGAAAAGGAAGGATATTGTGGACATCTTGACCAATCCATTCATCGAGAAACATTCGGCCCTTGTTGACTTTGCAAAGGACGAAATGATGCTTAGTACGAACGAAATCAAAGACATCCTTCAGGAAGTTGCCGTGAAGTGCCTTAAGATTGGCAGCAAGGTGAGTGTTTTGAGTTAGGGTGCAGCGAACTATCGTTCTGACGAGTAAAATAAATCAGGGGAAAACACTCAAGAAGCTTGTTGAATGTCATACTTATCTTCATGGAGTTTTGGAAGAAAATGCAGTTCGGCGATATTCTATCAATTTGGATGATCTTCCTCCGTCTGACGATGAAGAAGCGTGTGCTGCATATGAAGCTCCGCTCTGTAGAGACTTCAACAGTAACTCAAAACCCTCACGGAATACCTCTGGGAGAACTGGTGTTATGCCTGTCAATTTGGCAGCTCCGGTTGCTTTCGGAGCGTTTGAAATGGGAGTAGCAATGACCACTGAAGCTCGTGAGGATGAAAACGTGGATGAAGGACCTGCTGAAGGCGAAACGGGGGACACATCATACTTGGTTAGTGCGCCATTCCTTTCGACGTTTGAACTTTTGAATTCATTGCGGCCAGGGAATCATCGGTCAGGATACTCTTTCTGCTATGATCCGGCAAGACGAAATGGCTCCTGCACGATCCCGCAGGAGGTCTCTTCATTTTAGCTACTTGGGACCTGATACCACTGGGAAGCTTGGATACCCGCAAGGTAATGACCTTGTACCTGTCTGACAACGGACGTTCATCACATACCTTAGATTCCATTCCAGTTGGTCGATGGGTCAAAGAACGATATCCCGTTAGAAGTGCAATGACTGCCACGTTCCTGACGCATGCAGTGATTAATAACAACACCACTGTTGGTGCAATGTCCTTTCAAGGAAAGACTTCCCTAACACTAAAACACAGCTCCTCCATATGTTTTTCACATGCAATGCACCTTCGACCAACTACGTTTCAACGTCACAACATGTTCCAGTGACGCTCAAGCATTTCAGATTACTTGCACGCCTTGGTAGAGCCCCAGTAAGCTAACATCCATTGTGCACTGTAGCTTTGCTGACTGTCTCGATAGAACTGGTGTTTATACTATGAGGTTGAGAATGGCGCAGAATTCTACTTTTCGGAAGAAGATTATCTTTCAAAGCAACCACCAGCTTCAGAACCCAAGAAGAGTAAGGTGAAGGTGAAGTCGGACATCAGGAAGGAGAGTAGTTCCCCGAGCATACCTCGTGTCTCCTCTCAGGCTGGTACCTCAAAGGCACAAGCTTCTCCACGAGCCAGTAAAAAGAGACCACGGCGCTCAGCGACGACTGTTGCGTCCTATGCTATCCCAGATTCCGATGATGAGGCTATCGTCGAGGATGACGACGACAACGCTGTTGTTGTCCTCATGACAATGCATGCTAAGAAGCGAAAGGTGGAGTCGAATCTTCAGCGGTGGATTAAGCATTTGTCAATGCTCCTGGTCGAGGAACAGAAGAAGGTAACGTTTTTCGGTTGTTTGTGCTTCATTTTCCAATGTCAGCATTGTTTCATTAGTACAAGGAGAAACGAAAACGCTTGGAAAAGAGCGTATCGGCTGACGGAAGACGTCGAGTTGCGAAGGTATTCATCCCTGTCTTAACCGTGCAAGGCGTCATCTGATAGACCCTACATTAGAGTGAATTTCATAAATCATTGATGGTCAATCTTCGTTCTCTACGGAAAACTGACCTAGATAAACGGAAGCAACTTTATGGTCCAGACGCAGCGGAAGACGATTATTTTACCGAAGACGATGGCGATGATGAGTATCGACAACGGACAACGCGCGCTAACAAGAGGCGGCGTATGATGTCATAGCTATCACTCTCGGAACTCTTTCCATTATGTTTATATCACTATAGGAGTGTTGGTTGCACACGTTACGCACATACTAATACCGCATCCCATCACACTACCTTATATTCCCTCGGGGGTCGTTTAATGGACTGCTTAGATGCCCATGTAACATTGTTCAAAAACGTCTGCTCTGTAGTGCTAGTGCTGGCCCTTGGCCAGTGAACTCCTGCGTTTAATATTACAGAACTTCATTTACTGAAATGCCAGAATTCAGAATGAGGGTGTCTTCATTATTTTCCAATGCTCCTAGCACCAGCTTTGCTCTCGCATCATTGCTTGGGACGGTCCGTTCTGACTACCCTAATATTTAATATTCCTTCATTGTCCTCCGGCCTACTATGTTACATTCCACGCAGCGCAGTGCTGCTCAGATCTGATATCTGTAGCGTAAAGAACGATCACTCAGCCTTATCCTGTCTTCCTCGATTTCTTCGACCTCTGTTCCACCCCTTGACAATAGACGATCTCGCCTCCAGTTTTCCCGCTTCATCGCGACCCACAAATACGTGGCCATGAAGATGGCGAATAGGAGGTAGCCGATGGAGATAAGATTTGGCTTGCGGTAAAGGTGCGCGCTCAATGCAGGCCTGTATATGAGGCAGCCTGCGATCGCTCCAATGTCGCCTACGGTGATCTGAAGGGCTACTGCGACTGCACGTTTCGTCTGACCAGAAACGTTTTCCCCAGGCCAGCTGTGAAACACGGTCAGTAGTGCGTGACCGCAGTCCACCGGACAGACCTTAGAAGGAGTGAATTGCCGGTGTATACTCCCGCTGTTCACAATCAGGACCAATCATGATGGGCGGCGTGGTATTCTGTGACTCACCCGCAGCAAGGTGCACTCCGAAGTATTGAAGGCCGGCTGCCATGAGCGTAAATACAGGGTTAACCGTGTGATCAAAGCAGCAACCCACGTTTTGTACAAGTAACGAGCAGGATATATCCTTGTGATTGATGAGATACTTGGAGCCACGCCGCAAGTAGCCTTACCTATGATGGCTACAGTTGCAGCTGCTATAATGAACGGCGCCCTTGCATTGCACTTGCTTGATAGCCATACCGTAACCCAAATAGACAAGCTTGCGAGCGCGTTCGGAGGGACAGTCATCCTGAGGTTTGGAACTCAGCTTGCACCGACATTGCTCTACTAGGCAAGCTCGAAATAGACTCACAGTTGCGCTTGCCATGTCTGAAATCCAAGTTCCGCGATGATTGTAGGCTTGACACTAACATTCATGTACCATTCACGGTATCCCTTAGTAGACGCACCATGAAAAAGCTGAGCGAGTACAGCACGAAAGAGAACCCATGAAAAAGGAATGCATATGCCCATACGAGGTGATCACTGAAAGCATCTCTGACGGATTTCCATTTGAAAGCTTGATCAGTTCCTGCATCGGAGTCTGCCTGCAATCTATCTAGCAGGCGGGCTCTGTCCGATTCAGATAGCTGTAAAGGTTGAAGGCTTTATTTAGGCGACGAAGATGGGGAGAGCAACATACGAATTTGGCCCGGTGAGACCAAGTGGGCACAATGAAATATGCGACGAGGGAAATGACCGCTGTGAGGGATCCTTCAAGAATGAAGATCCTTTGAGACGTAAAATTATCGAGATCATCGGCGAGAATATGAACACACCATTGCCAACCCCTTTTCCCACCCACACCATCCATCAATCCGATGGAATATGCCAATATCCCTGCAGAAATATAATCGTCATCAGGATGTCACGACGGAAAACACATCTTATACCTCCAAATGCTCCCGCCAAGGCCGCACCACCGAAAAAGATCGCAACTCGCCAACTACGCTCACGTCTATGGAACAGTCAAGTCCATATCGTTATGTATCAATGTGTGCACCCACCTCAGATAATATACTGAGAAGACATATATCACTCCAGGAAATAGGCCTGCTTCCGTAGCACCAAGTACTGGAGGCGAATAAGCAACTCTCAGCTGCATCATCTGCAAATGAAGTAACGCACAGAATCTGATCCCAAATAAACCGGCTTGGTTTTTAACAAGCCCTTGGCAAATAGAGACGATTCCCCAGGCGAGTGTCAATGACGGCAGCCAGACTTGCGGATCCCATCGCTTTAGTCTGCATAATGTTAGTACACCCTCTATATCAGCATGAACAAGGTTAGTGTTACATTATCTATGGGGATGTCAATCAAAGGGGCGAGACATATTTTGCAGCACGCACATTAGCAGGGATCTCGCAAACAACGTAGCCGACAAAGTATATCGCTAAAGCTGTGTTATAGCCAGTGGCAGATAAGCCGAGATCCTGTAATGTTCGATAGGCATTACATCTCACTGCTGCATCATGAAAGTGTAAATTGACCTACAGTTGTCATTCCATCAATTCTACGTGTTGTTTTCATTGTCAGCAGCGCAAAGCTTGAGTACAGATATATTCCTCCGCTTACTTAGCATTCCCGATATTTGACCTTGAAAACCTTATGGGTTTAAAGTAAAGGTATTGAACAGAAGACGAACCTATCCAGGAAGCTAAGGAGATAAAGCAGGGTGAAAACTGGGAGAAGTCTGCGGTCAACCTTTCGTAAAATCTTGTGGTCCTCTGCAACTTGAAGGTGCTGGTCCCCCTCAACCACCGAGTGCTTTTCAGATAGAGACATGGGTCAGCAAGGAAGGGCCGGAATCCAGGGTGCCTCGGACAGCAAACCATAAGCATGGCACACAATATTAATGGCGCAATGCATTGCGACTCTTGTGCACCAAATGTGCATCATGAGGCAGGCCCGGGATCCTGATAAGTACAGTAGACTTTCTCATAACGGCCACCCTTTCTCTATACAGTATGAGAAATATACAAGATGAGAAAAGTTCCCACGGTCAGATATCATTTACGTATCTGGTCTACTTCATGTTCCAGAACGTGTCTAGAGCAGCCTGCTTCACATTCTGAGTTTCTTAATGAGCAGGAATGACTGGGAATAAGCAGGAACGAGCAGGAACGAGCAGGAACAAGCGGGAACGAGCAGGAACGAGCAGGAACGAGCAGGAACAAGTGGGAACGAGCAGGAATGAGTGGTAACAAAGTCAGGAGGATGGTAATGCAGCGCAAGCACTGGAAGATATTCCTGCAAGGGGAAAACTCAGTATAATATAAATAAGAA
>Ga0153978_1000019_pt1 | contig 30463 bp, 34 predicted proteins | sample TSGA062MetaG_FD_104749 | JGI IMG/M metagenome (GOLD analysis project Ga0153978, IMG submission 104749) | Attine ant fungus gardens microbial communities from Georgia, USA - TSGA062 MetaG | ecosystem: Host-associated > Fungi > Mycelium > Unclassified | place: USA: Georgia, Yuchi Wildlife...
ATGTGAGCTTGGTGAAGTCAAAGCGAGTGGCGCGAGATGAAGGGGAGGTGTGGCTGTGACTGATGGACAAAGCGTTGCGTGGTGAAGCGTCCGTGGCGGTAAGGAAACAAAGGGGAAGTGAGAGGTAGGATGTAAAGGGAGATGTGTCTGAAAGGCCTTAGACGCGACAAGTAAAGCTCGTTGCGTCCGTGGGACCTGACAGGCGTAGTTCGTTGGGGTTCGTTGTGGTTCGGGGAGTACAGGAATGGGAATCCTTACAATAGGGAACACGAAACTTGCGCCCCAGATCCTTGAGATTCTGTGAGCTAAACTATATTTGGGTGGGTGGGACTTTCGTGCGACACCTCGAACTTTTAGGTATCTATATCTATAAGGTAGGTACAGGTTGTACTGTTCGTGTTTTTATACTGCTATACTTGAACCAGAAAATGCATAGCGCACTCCCACTTCACTTATTTCCTTTACACAATTGTTCTGAAGGACTATTAATGCATGGCTTACCATGTACATAATTTATTTCATGAAAGATGGACTAGAAATGCTTGCGGCAGCAAAACACTACTCAAAAAGTGCACTTTTCATGCTAGTCAGTCGAAGGAAAGCCATCCCGTGAACAAAAAAAATCAGGGATTTTTCCAGCCATTTCCTAGGGTCTTCCAATAGTCTCCTAGCTTTTTCTGGTGCAAGATCTGGGTTGTGTTGAGAAAGATAAATGTTGTATCACAGGGATGGAGAGCGTGACAGTGAAGCTTGGGGTTTTAAAACTCCGCAATGGGAACATCTCAGTCCAGGCACATCAACCACTTACATAAGTACTTACTTCAAGTGCAGCCTTGCCCTAAGGCGGAGAATAAAAACGGCAGCATGTAATAGTGTGACATAGCGTGACAGATCACTTTTTCGCAGGTGCTTAGCGCTGAGTGCCATCGAGGCTGACCACCGCTTTGACACCTGCCGCAGACGCCCGTCTCCGAAGATAGGGACCTGGTAGCAGGGTCAGAGGGCGGCTAGTAGAGCGGGGGGAGTCATAGCGAACAGTGCGAAATCGAAATGGTTTCAACCCTGCGAAAGGTCTCGTCAGGGGGCTGACGCTACCGTTTAGATCGTCTACTGCTGAGCCTATACTTATAGTGGGAGTAAATGGTCCACGCCACCTTGCACCGGGCACCCTTTAGGGCTGACCAGCTGGTCATCGGTACTCAATCTCATGACCCACCATAGGGGCAGTGCACGGGTTGGGATGGGAGTGTTGGGGCTGTGGCTGATCCTGAGCATCCAAGATCGGTATCGATAACAGTACTTAGGGCCTTTAGCCAGGCCCCACACCATCGGTACGCTAATAGGCCTTTCGGCTACCGCCGCGATTTTCGATCGTCATGCGAGTATGCGACAAAGTTGGAGGAAACTTTTGTAACTATGGTTCAAGTATAGTATACAGTATACTGACGCTAATCATATTTTACCAGTCCATATGAGTAATCATGTAATGACAGTTCGTGCTGCGCCTTGGTAATGATAGCCGTTGCGCCGCTCGTATCGGTTATGTATCATCCGAGTCCAACGCTCCCCCGAGCGCAAGTGTACTCTTAACTTACTTTGCCCCCAGAATATAAATACCTCTCAGCGAAGTCGTTATCATTATAACCAAAAGTTTTGGCTGTCATGACAATAGCAATATCGCCGAGAGAGTTCGCAGCATTTTGTGTCCGTCAGTGGTGGTTTGACTCTCCGTTCTATCATTGAGCATCCAGTATTACCCAACCTTGTAAATCATCTAACCATCGCGCAAAGCTCCTTGCGAAGCCTGTCCACGCTGCTGTCTCGAAATACCTAGCATGGAGATGACCCAGAACATTATGTTACAAATCTCAATGCTCTAGGACGAATGCAGTTCGGACCCATGACTGTGAGATAATATATTACCGCGACAAAGTCAAATAGCGCAACTTACTCTTACGGCCATTTTCAGACCGCGCATATAAAACACTACATCTACAAGAGTCATTCTTCAGCGCACTCTAAGCAAGATTTTTCAACTTCTCCGAGTCCTTGTCTGGCCATATTGCTGGCTGAGGCATTCCAGCTTCTTGGCAGAATTACTCCAGCAGCATTATAAAGAATGATTAATGAGCGATGACTTGCCTGTCTCTCCGTTTCAGACCACGTACGGTAGAGCTCGCATTCTTGATGGCTGCTATGGCCGGAACTGGTTGAACACCTGGTTCGACAACGACCGTGACTGCACCAACACCAACCATCAGCAGTCACATCAAGAATGCAAGTGTCGCACTTTGACTCCTCTTCTTCACGAGAATTACCCAGGTTCCTCGAAAGGCATACTTACTACATAAGTGGTCGGGGGTAGAGGCTCGGGCGATCGTCGTCCACTAGGCAAGAAGACCTATGGCAATTCAAGTCTCATTCCTTGGCTCCATCAGTCGTATCGCCCTCTACAACGAGTTTCTGTGATGATCATGTTGCAAGTACAGTGACCTGCGCCATGTTCCATCACCAAGGCTCTCATCCACAAGTCGTGATGAGCGTCATAGGTGTTCCCGCTAGACTACTCGACACCTGGGCAGTCCTAGTGGACCTCCTATCCATCGGGTGCAAGTACCTCCCACTTTGATTCAGGTAAAACAATCACATACTTTATTCAAAGAACGAACTTAGGATCTGATTGTTTTTTTGCTTGGTTGATTTTGCTGCGCAAGCTTATCGTCTACATCCGCCGTCACACCGTGGCACTAGAGATACGAGCCAAACGAGAAACATTAGCCACTAGCCGAGTCACTTTACAGCTCGTGTCTGAATGACCCCTATGATAGTATCTTTTATGGGAGTACAAAAACTTGCTATGACGGCCGAATATAAGTTGGTTATTTTTGTTGGCGGGCGTTTTTCTTATTGCTGAGCTTATCACGCAACAAGAAAAGATGGCGCACATCTCATCAGAATCAAAACATATGTATATGATCGGCACAAAACAAACTACAGATGCAAAGTAACAACCAGTCGGGGGTAGAATAAAGTTAACTCTGTCCAGATCACGTACTACGTGAACCAAACCAATGATCAACATCCAGAGTAGCATTTTAACAACTACTGCTGCGGCTGTCCCTCCAGCTTCTTGTTCTTGCCTGTACTAGCCGTCAAGCTCTTATGGATAAATGGTAGGACACCTCCTCCCGCGATCGTTGCGCGAACGAGGATATCGAGTTCTTCATCTCCTCGGATGGCAAGTTGCAAGTGTCGGGGCGTTATGCGCTTGACGCGCAAGTCCTTCGATGCATTCCCTGTGCAAACGCATGTAAGAACAAGGGCCTGTAGTCTGGATAACGTACTCACCAGCGAGTTCAAGAACTTCAGCAGTAAGGTACTCCAGTATTGCACTGGTGTAGACAGCGGCCTTTGCTCCGATACGCACGTTGTGTTGCGTGCGCTGCTTTAGGTAACGATGGATACGACCGACGGGAAACTATAAGATAAGGGATGACAGTGAAGCGAACAAAAACTACATCAGAAACATGGATAATAGGAGAATGCGGAAGGACAGACCTGGAGGCCTGCTTTCTGGCTGCGAGTTTGTATTGTCCTCGGTGCAGTTCCTGCAGCTCCTTGCGTGGGTGCGCCAGACTTGGACTTTCCTCCGGTTGATTTAGGGGCCATGGGTGGAAGTGTGTAATCAACAAGGACGCGAAGGTGGCAGTTAGAGGTAGAGTCGCGTCTTTGTTTAGGGTCGGTGATTCGGTGTTGTTTGTTGAATGTGATGGCACGTGCAGCACGTGTCGTGACGTCATGTTTTGTAGGTTTTATTACACAACGTATTGGTTTGACCGTTTAAAAAATGAGGAGATCGATCTCACTTGCAGTACGATATATGATACTCGAGCACGCAGAAGCAATTGCTGCATGATTCAACTCTCAAGATGTAATGAAGAAAATCCATAGCCGTCACAGTCACCGGATATGTCTCCTTAACACCACCCCTGAGGCCTTGTGTCTTATTCAACAGTACTTACAATGGTGGTAAGCATAATAACACAGTAGGCCATCCTCACCTCGTCTTGATATTGAAGCTATGGCCCCCTTCCAAAAAGGTTTGCTGGGTGTGTGTAGGCTTGTGAAGTGTATCATTGATATTGATGATGACAGTCTATTTGATGGCACAAAACTATGGAGTAGTAAGTTACAACGAGGTCAAACAGGTGCCAAGTTTGCTGAGCAGACTGTTGACTACTTCTAGTTACACTCCGCAGCACAGCTGATCAAACTTAAGTAAGAACACTATTAGGTCCCGCGATTAAACAAGCGAAAGATAAGGATGGCCACAAGATTAATATTGATGGGCACATCGACAATATGACGCGTGACTAGTAAATTTCAGTGAGAATGGGCTTCCGTTCCGAACGACCCATGACTATATAGTAAGTATATTCTCCCACAACACTCACGACACACCCAACACCAGTTCCTACATACCATGTCACTCAAAGCACGAGAAGGCGAAGCAGATTTTAACGTCCCTGCGGCAGGCAAGTCTTGCAAGACTTGGTACAAAGTGTATGGTACCCTTCCCCACCCCCGATACACGCCTCTTGTTGTACTGCACGGTGGCCCTGGCGCCACCCACGAGTACCTTGACATCCTCTCCGAGCTCACTCGCCTTTTCGACGTACCCGTTATAGTTTATGATCAACTCGGGAATGGACGCTCCACGCACCTCCCAGAGAAGAATGGAGACACCGACTTCTGGACTGTGCAGTTATTCGTCGATGAACTGCACAATCTCCTTAATCACTTGAATATCCATGACAAGTACGATGTACTGGGGCAGAGTTGGGGAGGAATGCTGGCAGCAGAGTTTGCAGTGCGCCAGCCAGAAGGCCTCAGGAAACTAGTGATTGCCGACTCTCCGGCGAGTATGGTAACGTGGGTTGAAGTCGCGAACGAGTTGAGGCAGCAGTTGCCGCAGGATGTGCAGGATGCGTTGAACAAACACGAGGAGGCGGGTACAACAGGAGATCCGGAGTACATTGCAGCGACGAACGAGTTTTACAACCGACATGTGTGCAGGATCGTTCCGATGCCTAAGCCCCTTGCGGATACGTTCGCATGGACAGAGAAGGATCCAACAGTGTACTCTACCATGTAGGTGTTTCGTCGATTCTAGGGCGCGTATCGTTAACCACTCGGGCATAGGAATGGACCAAATGAATTCCATATCACGGGCTCCCTAAAAACGTGGAGCATCGTTGACCGCCTACACAACATCAAGGTGACGACATTGGTCATCAATGGCAGGTACGATGAGGCCCAGGACAGGGCGGTGGAGCCCTACTTTCAGAATATCCCAAAGGTGCGATGGGTACAATTTGCGGAGTCGGCGCATGTCCCACAGCTGGAAGAGACGGAGAGGTTTATGCAGGTGGTGTGGGCCTTTCTGCGGGATTGAAGCTTCTGAGATAGAAAGTAAGAAACTTCGAGAAAGTGTTGTAAAAATATATTACGGAACGATCACGTGATGCATACTGTCGCGGTTGCCATTAATTTGGGTTTGGGAGGACTTCCTTGTTCGTTTTGAAATTCTTGCCATTACTTCGATACCACGTTCGTTCTTTGTTCCATATAGTTATTCTCTACTGTGGTCTCGAAATCCCGTCCACCTGCCGAAGAGGCGAGAAGAACAGCGCTCACTTCCTCAGAGACATCGTGATGATAGGACTCACACTCTACGATGTCCTTTCAATCTCGCCAACCGCTTCTACAGATGATGGTTTGCACTTCTAAATTCCCTCGAACCCCTGATGATGTAAATCTCACTTAACTCAATTCCAGTGAGGAAGGCATACAAGCAAAAAGTCCTTGAAACCCACCCCGACAAGCTCGAACCCTCTGCGACAGAGCAAGAGCGCCGTGCCGCCGAGGCAAAGTTTAGAAATGTATGGATGATCTAAGCTCGGTGCGGATTCTTGCTCGATCAGATGCTGATGATGTGATTTTTCGTTGCAAGGTGTGCGATGCATTTGAAGTCCTCGGTGATCCTCTGAAACGGAAGGTGTGTCTTTGTGCTTATATCCTCATGGAAGCGATAGGCGCTCATGTTGTCAGGCCTACGACGACCGTATCCAGCTTGCTCAGAAGAACAAGCAAGTTTGGGATGAGCAGCAACGCAGGCGGGTCAAGGAGCGTGATGAGTGGGCGCGCAAAATCAAGGACCGCAGTGAAGCACGTATGAAGGAGCGCGCAGATTTCTATGCGAACCTCAAGCGTATAGAAGAAGAAAAGCAGCGATACGCGGAAATGGTTGAGCGGTTTTATCAAGAACTGCGCGATTGCCATCCAGAGGTGGAGATGCGAAGGCAGGCAGCATTAAAGGTCTGTTGCTAGCATTATTCACCTGCGCTTTTTTTTCTAACGTGATTGTTTCGTATAAAGCGCAAAGAGATGGCGGACAAAGGTCATACACCAAGAAGACACACAACTTGCTGAACACAGCTCGACGGGACATTTCACATCTTACTTTTCTGGTTCGTTTTTTTTTTGTTGATTTTCCGTTGTTTATCTCCCGATGCCGGAGTTTTTATTCGTGGTGCTGTTGTATTCCCTACCGACATTCATTCATTTCTTGCTAATTTTTGGTATTGTTTGATCTTCTGTTCGTGGTTGATCACTTGATGATCAATACGCCTTTGATCTACTTTTGCATTGCTAAATGTAACCTGGATATCTATTGTCAATTGTACATACAGAACCCCAGTCTGTCAACTCGATACATTTTCTTGTCAGTGGCGGGAGCTCAATATCTCTACTTCTCTGAGATCTGAGATTATAGACGCCCGCACCTATCGACCAATGTCTGATGATGATATCGAGGTCCTAGTAACGAAGGCTGGTTCATGCGACGATCGTGGCACTGCTGACTTTGCTATAGAGCACCGTCTTTTGTCTACTCTTGGCAATTCTTCCTACATCATCCACCGCTCGCTCTAGCTCGGTCAACCACTCCTCACTACCTTTCGCGATGCAGCCCAGGCTCTCCGGCGCCGGCTCATTCAGCGGAGGTCCATCAGGATAGCTCTCTAAAGGATGTCCGAGGTGTAGCTTGTCTTCCATCTCCCTCGCAATGGCCGCCCTACTTCTCCCATTCACGAAAGTGATGTACCTCAGTCCGGCGTACACGTGCTCGTAACACGCGTTGAGGTGCTCCAGCCGCTGCAACACCTCCGGGGGCGTCTCCACCCTGGTCGTAGCTGAGAGGCCGCCGCTCTGCTCTTTAGCGCTCAAGGCCGAGAGCTGTTTGTTCTCCCCGATCCGGGGGTGCGCGATGATGAACTGCGCCTGCTCATCTGCGCCCCACGCGTGAATGAGGGCGATGGCGCGGTCGATGAGCGCGTCGGTGTCGGTGAGAAGAGACTCGGGTGTGGAATGGAGAAGCTCTGGGATGAGCTTATTGGTCAGGATATCGGAATGCTCGAAGAGTTGGGTGAGGATGTTTGTGAATTCGGTCTCCATGTCGGACATGTTCGATGACGAGTGGTATTAGAGCGATGACAGCAACCTAGTGAAACCTGCAGATAACAGTGATACTTAGGTCCGACTAGGTCGAGTCGTTAGGGTTCTGAATAGTAGGCGATAAGGCCAGGTTCTTATTAAAACGATATCAATCATTGTGATAATCTGGTCGATCATGTGTTATGCAAAGATAGGCGTAGGTTTTCTCCTTCTACTTCCACTTCTACTTGCTAATTCTCAGGCCCCAAGGTTAGTTTCACCTCCAAAGTTTCAAAAGTCACGACCGTAGTGCTAGTGGCTATCCGTTACCGATGTGTTTTGGCGATACATAGCACAGTGCTGGCCACATGACTGCTCGCTGGAAAGTCCAGTGACTGACATCGGGCCGGACCCCTGAGAATTGGGGTGAACTCTCTCCATGATGGCATATATAACGACTGGTCGTATACTGAACACACCGCCCAGCCGAGTCTCTTCACCATATTGACATCTGAAAACTGCATCCAATGAGCCAACCGTTCGTTCTTCGCTGGGGCATCATCTCGACTGGGAACATAGCTAGCTGCTTCGTAAAAGTGCGCTCGAAACCCCTCCTTCTTTCTTCTTTAACCCTTCTTAATAATCGAACGGTTTAGGATGCTCTCGTAGACCCACAGACGTTAGTAGTTCTCTGTTATGCGTCTCCGCGCTGAAACCAAGTCACGGTGATATTATGGAATGCAGCCGTGACGTCACCGACGTAGCACACAAGATCACCGCAGTGGGATCGCGAAGCGTCGAATCAGCACAAAAGTTCATCGCTGAAGTTGCCGGGGGCGATCGGTCGATCAAAGCATACGGAAGCTATGCTGGTGTCTACGCAGACCCGGTGAGTGCCTAGTAAACCATCGCCACGCAGCAACTCGAACCAAACGCGAGACAGAACGTCGACGCAGTGTACATTGGTGAGCCGCGGTTCAGTCGGCTCGGGTCGTTCTGTATTTACGAGGCATTATCTAGGCACGCCGCACACGCTGCACTACGGAAACGCCCTCGATGCGATTAGGGCAAAGAAACACGTTCTGTGCGAAAAGCCCGTCACGACGAATGCGGCGGAGCTCCGGTCGCTTCTTGCAGCTGCGAAAGAACATGGGGTGTTCTTTATGGAGGCGCTCTGGACGCGCTTCCAGCCTCTGACACTTGAAGTCAAGAAACTTGCAGAGAGCGGTGTGCTAGGTGCTCCATTGGCCCTCCAAGCAGACCTGTCAGAGAATTTTGGCATTGACAGTAGGTGATATTCCGTCATTTTACGATGTACCAGACGTTGATGTGCCCGGAAGAACTTCCAAAGTCACACCGCATCTTGGATCCTGCTCTTGGTGGTGGGGCGTTGCTCGATTTGTGAGTAACGAATGCCTGTATCATGATGGAGAAACCTGACGAGCTACAGGGGGCCCTACCCTCTTATTTGGGTATGGAGCATGTACTAATCCTACTCGGGCTTACTTTAATGATTGCAGGCTATTCTCGCCCTCTACGAGCACCCTTCCAACGAAGGAGCTGCTCCCAGTAAGGTCACTGGCACGATGTTAAAGACCCCCCTGACAGGGGTCGACTGCAATACCTCCTTCACGGTCACGTTCGCAGAAAGGGGACTGGCAGCACAAGCAATTCTGTCATGCAACCTCAATGTAAGCGCCTACCAGACGGGCGTCGTCATCCGGTACGAGAAAGGCATCATCGCGATAGACGCGCCGATATACTGCCCGAAAAGCTTCACCGTGCAGTACCTCGAAGGGAACAGTGTGACGAGCGAGGAGACGAGACGGTTTGAGTACGTCGGAAATGGGTGGCATTTCCAGGCGGACGAGGTTGCTCGGTGTGTGCGCGACGGCAAGAGCGAGAGTTCGCTTTGGGGACATGATAAGAGCCTGGTGGAGATGGATATCTTCGACGAGGTCCGGCGCCAGGGAGACTACAAGTTGCCACCTGGCGTGGAGAAAGTTGTGTAAGGTGATGTGGTGGAACGATACGTACAGTTAGTTCGTCCAGAAGTGGATTCTGTTCCCTGTCGCTGAAGTTCGACTGGTTAAGTGCAACTGATTATATATCATCACGGCGTGCGCACGAACATGGAAATACGAACAGACGGATCTGATATGCACTAAGCATCTGAGCGCTGAGGTCTTGCTATCCCCTACTCCAGGCCAGCTTCCGCTTGCAGATCATACCGAGTCCGATCCTTACAGGGCGTGCAATTATCTGCGGAAAGCTGTACGAAGCGGTAAAGAGGACTTGGATCCATTGTTTTACTGATGACATGTGGACTATGGATCATGAATCTCCATCGTCTGCAACACTGTGGACTCTTAAAAGTGGTCAAAATTTTGTAAACAAGACCGGATGTCACGGGCTCAGTTAGTACTAACCACTGCCACACACTGACAGCTAACACCTGTGTCTAAGGTTGTCTGGTGCTTATTCACCTGCTTGACTCTAAGAACCAGATACCAGTTGGAGGTAAGTGTGAGAATGGACGTGAGGGACTGATGCAGGGGTGGCAACGCTTTGGCTTCGAACGACTCAGCCCTGCAACGTAGATAACGCGTCATCCGGTCAATATGATAGGGTGAAATCTACTCATCTTCACTCAGAAACCCGGCTGTTAATTGAATGAGCATCTTGCGACATCGGCTGTCTTTTTCGCCAGCACAAGACGATCCTGGAATTCTAATCGTTACAGATTACTGGTACGTATCGGACAAATAGAACCAGATTGCCGACAGGGACGAATCGCCCGCATGCATGCATGCACGCCGATCATGATGGGTACAGCCCAAATGGCTGGCTGACATCCAAGGTTGAAGAGGTGAAGAGTAGTAAGTAAGTTCAGAACTGACCGCAGAAAACTGTGTCCATCATGATGGGCAGCCCTGCAACGCGTGTGATATACGCGGCAGTAATGAATCATCCACAACGTGAACATTGATGCCGATTGCCTTGAACTTTCTTTGGATAAAGTTCAACGGGGAGATCGGCAGAGAAATGAATTCAATTGTCGCCCAGTTTTATGACCTCCTAGGTTCGGCAAAAAATCGAAGACGAATCGCCCCTAGGTAAGTAAGCGGAATTCTCGAACGGTAAAGATGCGCAGTGGGGTGAGCGGTGCCGTGCCTTTCAAGCAGGTACCCCATCAGGCGGAGATCATAGGTCAGATAACATTATCAATTAACTACATAATGATGTACGTACCAAGATTCCGTCAGTCGTGTCTCCTTAAAGACATGATATGGGCCAGCTGCGCCCAGCGCTGCAGCGGTTTCCTGTAAAGGTTTCGATCAGCGAAGTCGAACCTGCTCAGGAACTTACTAAGGAATTCAAGGTCCTCGGAGCACACGCAGATAACGAAGCACCAGAGCTCATAGCAGCGTTCCGCGAGTGCCACGGAGTGCCATGAGCAAGTGATCTACGTTCGGGGTCCATAGTTAATGAAATTGTGTGGGGACTCCTGGCACTCGAGGCACGTAGCACTCGACAGGTGTCCAGGTCTCGAAAATTTGTTCTTGCACACACTTTCCTTTGTTCCTAGCAGGCTGCAGACAGATTTCAAACGACTACTTACGAAGGTCCGGACAAACTCGAAGTCTTATACTACAGTGAGCATATTGCCAATCTCTCGTCTTGAGCAGCCAGCAGCAATCTTCGAACTTCTGTAGATGGGATTCAGACAGGGCGCTATCCTTGCATCGTGCTCATTTTTTCTCGGTAAGCCGTCAACTCATGTTTCCAAATGACATAATTCAGTTCTAGCGCAACAGGCGTCCTCTTTATATGCTACTTCGTTGATCACCGGATCCTGCATCAGGAGCTGACGGAAGAGATTATCGAGGATGGCTTCCAGTTCTATACCACGTTCTTCAATGCACCACCCGCTATCAAGGTTTTATCTCTCGTTTCCGAAGTCAGGAGGGTACTCATGGTGCTAGGCTCTGCTCCATGGCTTTATGGGGTTCGGTATTCTTGGGCTGGTGGCAAAATTGCAGAAATGGGATGAGAGTGCCATCTTCTTCGATGGGTCAAGTTTAGGTAGGAGTGGATTCTTGACTTCGCTCCAATACGCTTCTGAGTTGTGTGACTAGCGGCGTATATTTTCGCTATAGCTGTCTACCTCACGGTCACGATTCCCTCTCTCCGAACGATCGTCACTCCTGCGGATGTGGACACACGTGGGGACCGTATCGAAGCTATGCAGATACTCGCAGCAGGCAATAGCATCATGATGATAACCCTGGGTGCGATTCTTGTGTTCCAGGTAAGCCGTTTGATTCATCTAGTACTATGTCTGACATGCTTCGTTTTCAGGGTGGTCAAGAGTACGCACGCCGGGCAGAGGCTCGAGAGCTAGCGAGCATTGCGGAAGAGGAGCAGAAGGCGAAAAAGCTGGCCAGTGATGGGAAAGACAAGAAGGAGTAGGGAGGTCGAGGTAGTACCGCTGAGGATAATAACATTATCCATCTAAATTCCGCATCGCGTGATGTACTGCTTCGAACGGACGAAACTGGTATCCTCGATCAGACTACGCCGTGTGGTTCAGCTCGTCCCTTGTCAACAACTGTGGGACCTGCCAACTGTCAGTTATGTCTGAATTTGTAGTTAACGTCCCAACTGCGAGCATCGCGGCAAGTGTCGTGTCTAAGTCGGTCGGTCGGGCCTCATTAATCATTTGTCACAACTGGGAATGTCTTCCCAAAATCATCCGCAAAGTAGAAATTTCTAACTGCGCGTCAGTTGCGCGTCATCGGCGTTGGTACTGACATCCCATCCGACTCCGACGGCCTTCTCGTGTATGTCATCCGACTCGCCCAGACTCGACGTCCTTCTCGCTTGGTGCAATGACAATGGTATCCAAATCGATCCTAAAATTCATGTCATCGAGAGTGGAAACCATCAGCGATTAGGCGGTGATAGTTCCCGCTCCTCCTCGCCAGATCACGGAATCGCCGTGTATTCCCTCGAAGACCATCTTGATTCCTCCTGTGTCCGTGAGTGTTCAATCCGTTGGACGGTTGCAATTCTCGCATTCCTCGGTATTCTCTTTCAAGTTTCGAGGACGGGGAGGCGTCGGCTGAGAATGTGTTCCAGGGTTATTGATCTCAGCATTCTGACAATGTTTATTTCCGATATAGTCGTGCGCATTCCAAAGACATCTATTCTCTCGACCAAGTCGTGTTTCCTCTCCCAGGACATCACAACTGCACCCTATGGACATACCGCCCACCTTGCATTGGCGCTTGCCCTGTATGCTGAGATGTACGTATTTTTATTGCCTCTAGTCATCTGCTTCTTCTACCCTTCGCTCATTCGCGTATTCTACTCCGCTCCATCCATGCACATTTACCCTGGGTACTCTTATTCCACCCGTTCGCTTGCTTCCTCCCAAATTCACACAATCACCCAATTCAATGCGCCAACCGGCTTCACGCGGCACGGTAACTTGCTGCCATACCCCCGTACCCTGCCTCTTGATCTGAATCGCCCCTATCCGGGTACATTCACTGTGTTACGCTATCTCGGTGTTCCCTATGTGTCAAAACCGCTTGTTTCTTGTCATGCTGCGTGTGTAGTTTGAGAGGTCAAGACTCCAAGTGGTTCGGGTACATCCAAAGCTTACCGCGGGAAACTGTGGATATCGCCATATTCTGGGGTGTTCAAGACGTCATCGAACCCAGTTCCTCCGTGTGTTCAAGCCGCGGATGCACAGCTCCCTCGCAAAGTGCCGTTCCGTGCGTTGCTGGTAACGTAGCCACCGGTTCAACTATGGAATGTTCCGAGCATACTCCGTCGCTTCAACTCCTCGATGGTAGGCAAGCTCGGATGTGCCTCGGATGTACTGAGGCCGAAAAGGAGTTATCTGGCTTGATGGTGAGCTGCTCTTCCCATCGTTTCTATTTTTTGGATATGCGCTTTGTGGCGTGTCCCGACTCCGTCTTGCTTCTTTTTCGGTGGATTTACTATCCTTGTGGGACGATATTTTTATACCGTGGTTGGCTTCGGGATGATCCATGTTATTATCACGGAGATGTGAGCACCCAACGGGACCTGCCGTACCTGCACAGTCACAGTACTAGTGTGTTTCGGGGCGCCCATCTCTCCATACTAGGGGCATCCACCCTGGCCGACTGATGCGCGTGCTATACACGAGCTCACTAAGCCATCATTCCCGTAACCCTCAACCTTCGTAGATCACCCACTGATGATCTGCTACTTTCCACGACACTTATCCTTGGACTTATCCTTCTTCCATTCTCCCATATGGCGACGCACGTTTTCGCTCTCTGTTAACTCTATGGTTTTGCCTTTTCTTCTGCTCTAACCCCCTTGTTAACGTGCTTCTCCTCGTGTGCCCGTCCGACATACGTTGTGGCGCAATACTATATCTGGTTACCATATTCACTGCCACTTGTTGACACTTCTATCCTTTTCAAGTCTTAATTTGCGACTCCCACTGGATGTCATCCGCCTCGGAGTTGAGCCATTTTGAGGCGTCTGATCAAGTCGTCCTACTTCTCGTTCAGCTCAACCTGTTGTTCCCATAATGCGTTTACGTCTGTGTTTCGTAGACTTGACCTTTATCAACCGCGTTATCACAGACTCTGCTTCCTGAAAATGATTCTCCAATCAGTCTTCTCCTTCGATTCGTTTATGGTTGCATGACTTCTCTTGTTCGCAATCAAGTGCGCCCGCTGATTCATTCACCCGATAGAATGAAATACGTCATTATTACACCGACGTCGTGGAACCTACGCTACAGACAGCCTTCGGCAGACTGGAGGTCGAGCGCAGTATCGAATCCGCATCAGGTGGGAGTCCACCTCTCCACCATCAACACAGCAAGAGCCTGAGTCGCGAGTTGAACTGCGTGGAACCCTCGTTGCCTGGGTTCTGCCACGCGTACTCCCTTGTGTCTTCCCGCGCATTTTCGGTGGATTTGTACCATGGGCTTGCAATGGTGCCCATTGCCGATGCGTGAGTGACTTAGTTTGTTTTGTGTGCTTTGGATCTGGTTCTCTCCTTGCGCGAATAAGATCATTGATGCACCCTTACGTTGAACCCTGGGTGAACTTCTGGAACCTAGTGTGGGGTGTGTCGCACCTTCATGGAGTTATGAGCTGTGTCACATGCACCAGCTGGGGTGATTCTCAGAGTCATACTAGCTACTTCTTCATGAGTAACTTGTGTACGTCAGAATGACCTCTATAGCAGTCGGAGTTCCCGGCGGCGCAGTGTTCTTTCTCCTCCTTATGGCTTCGCTTGCCTCGCATTGCGCTAATTATTGACCATGGGTCCGTGACGGTTCTTTTACCCAAGCGGCCGCACTATCATCGGGTAGCCCGATCATGGGCAACCTGCGTGTCTTCGTATCCCACTTCAGCTGGTTATCCCTGGTGCTTAGTGGCATTTGGAGGCTGTAATGGATCGTCGTCCAGACTCTGTTTGGTGGTCATTCGGGCTTGCATTATGCTCGACGTCTTCGTCGGTTGCGGCATCCCGGCGGCACGTCATAATACGCTCTTGCCGATAAGTATACTTTTTACTATCAAATCGGGTTAGTCGCCGGCGGCTGCCTGCACATGATATGCGATCCGTCTAAGCGCTAGTTTGAACTTTGTGCATCATATACTACACTGTTATTAGTTGATTTATCCTGGGACTTATCTTCTTTGGACCCAACATATTTGCTTACCGGGTTTACTGATGTGACTCCACAATAGATTCAATCACAGCAATGAGAACCATGTTCATATGGAGGTGAGCACTATCCGTGGCCTCCTGGGAAATATTTCATTTCGATACGTGATGGCGTTGACATTGACCTCGTGGCTGCCTGTCTCGCGGTGCCGGCGTCTTTGGCTCTCCAACGACATCACAATCAATGCATGCTGACTTTCTTTTGTTTTCTGCAGAGCGACTTTGATGTTTGCGTCGAATGTGGATCTCTAGCGGAGTGCAGCCACGACGGCGAGCCCGTTATCTCTGGCGCCCATCATGCCCGAGCAGCCTGTTCGCTTCCGGAAGCGCGTATACCTGCTTTCGCGCTAGCAGAGGCTGATACGCTCGACATGTGTGCCGTCAAACCCATCCCTCCGCGATCAGAGGTATTCAACACTTATGGGGCGCTCTCAAACGCCGAGTTGATCTCCAGGTACGGGTTCGTCCTGCCGGAGAACGAACACGACATCGTAAGATTAAGTTACGGCTCCTTGGCCACCCTGATCAACGGACTCGTGCATCATGTGCACACTTGCCCCGCCGGCGGAACGACTGCCGATATCTGGAGGAATCCATCACTGAATAGGTACGTGAGCAAGCGAAGAGATGGGATGCCCGAACAATAATTTCTCATTGGGGTCAGAAACGCTGGCGTGCCTCAGGATGGCCGTGAAACGAGTCATGAGCCAGGCGAGTACCGTAACGGTGTGGGATCATATGATGGATATGCTTACGACACAGATGCAGCAGACGGCTTTGCGAGCGTGTTCCAACGGGTGTATTTCCATTTGGCGAGGTGGTGGCCAACCGAGGCACAATGGGACGATATGGGGGACGATGGAATGGTGCGCAATGTGTCGCCGTTCCCCTTACCCAGGTCGTTGCAAGAAGACCCAGACTGCGCCGTTCCTGAGGCCTTCCACATCAACGTCGAGGGAAAGCTGACGCATCCTCTGTGGCTGTTCTGCGCTCTTTTTGCCACTTGCATGCAGTCCCCTGAAACCATGTCTGCTCTTGCTGACGTGCTTTGCTCGCGTGAGGACGATCCTGCACGTCAGCGGGTCATGGAGGATGTGAAGCGAAACATGCTGAATGCGCAGGATTGTATTGACAGCGCTAGACAGATAACGGAGGGAGACAGAGAGGTCTCTGCTCTTGCGCCCTTACGTATCTGCTCGGACGTCCGGGATGCTGCCTTTGACCTTGAGTCCAAACCTCGAGACGAGGCAGACAACCTCGCCCTTGCAGCCGCTACCAGTGCGTTGGCACGCGAACGTTCAGGTGCGCTTGCTGCACTACCGTCACCCTCGAGCTCAACCGACCCCAGAATTGCCTTCGGCACCGTCCGAAGCGACGGTCTCAAGCGGGCTGCGAAGTCGAACGCTCAGTGTGGAAGAAGAGCGGGCAAAGAAGCGCGCACGGCTCTCCACCCTGGATGTTCTCGGTAGCGAGGATGATCTGCCGTGCGATATATATGGCTGGCCTACGAATAGCGCGATTCCTAGCGAGAATAGTGTCAGCACGGGGGATTCGGCTGCTGCAGAGCACATCGCCGCCCCCCGTGACCATCGTGCATCAGTAGCGAAAACACTCGCTCGTACCGTGGTCCACCTCTGCCAGCACAGGATGGGCTATGGACACGTATCGGATGGGCAAGGTCTTGGTAGCTTGAGTGCCGCGGAAATTGGAGAACTCCTCGACGTGAGTGCTTTCAAACATTATTTCCTTGGATCCTACTCGCGAGTGCGACCCTCGCGGACGATTGGAACATTACCACGAACGGATTCGCATTGTCGATGTCGATGTATTTGGGTGCAGAGGAGGGAACGGCAGAAAATCGCCGATTGTCTTGTCCCTTCTTCTGTCGCGTTGCCACAGACTCTGCGGTCGATGTGTGAGCAGGGAGGGGAGTTTCGTGCTTCCATTCACATCATCGTTGTTCAGTCTTCGCACGGCTGATCCGATGCATGACTTGCGTCTCGTGCGCCGCTCATTTAGGGAGGTGACTTCCCTCCCTTTTCCAGGAGTTTGGCTCGAGCACTGCGCATCCTTGTTCTTTTTCTATTTTGCAGGGAAACCGCATACTTCCTGTGTATGGGTATCCCTCCTGGCCATGGCCTTGATCGGCGTTTTATCATTTCACTTGCTGTGGAGCGGGCATCACCAGGTGGATGTGGCACGTCCCGTTCTACTTGACACCTCAGATCTTCCTGATTGTCGAGCATGACATTTATATCTAGCTCTGAATGGAAATTTTGGCGGCGAGGTCCGACATATTCCACATGGGATGTTCTATTTTTTTTCTTTCTTTCAAGCCGCTGATAGTCAAATGACGTCGCTGGGTCGCGCCACTCGGGTATCTCTTCATTGTTCTCCCCAATTTCGAAAAGTGGGCTATTGTAGTGCACAATGGACATATTTTGGGTTCGTTGACTACGCTGGACACATGAGCGCCCACGTCATGCCGCTATTTCAACCCTGTTGACAACAACGGCCTAGCTGACGATCTTTCTCTTTGTATGCTCGATTAGGCAACGCCATTGCGCATGCACCGGACCCGGGTGGCGATGCTACTAGCGCTGAGCGAGAAGTCGGTTCTAGAAAGCTGCGCAGCCACCTGGGAAGCTGTTCTGGAGGAGGAATGAGTCGATAATGACGAGTGAAGGTGCGATAAAGGGGGGGTAGATAATGTTATCAGATAAGCCATATACGAGCCCGTTTCCAGTCACCAAGAAGCGAAGTCCTCTTGCGGGCAACTGTGTCCGGTGGGGATGCTGGATATGGGATTATTTTGGAAGCGGACGTAGATTCGGCGGAGGGGGATTCATATTGCTGGCGCGAAGCAGCCCTGCAGACGATGCCGCAATCTAGGTATACAACGATCGTTGTCGCGAGAATCCAAGAGTATGACTAAGTTTGAGTCATGCGGCAGGGTCCCGACGGCTTCACAGCATTGCAGCAGGCACACATTTTATCGACGATATGCTACTTAAGAGCCAAGAAGACGTAAAGAGTTTAGCGGGACAAGCGCCGCCGATTCGAAATATGTGTAAACTTCGGTTGAATCAATTCACAAAATTACAGCAACTTTAAAAACGCGTAGCAATAACGATCGCAAAGGGAGCCGTGGCGCCAGAGGAAATGGCGTATATGGGTATACGGCAATGGCGCGCGCCAAGTAGGGGTGGCGGCGGCGGCGGGAGGAGTGAATTGGAGAATGAATTGCTGTAGAGACATGTCGGTGGATCATGGACGAGGATAGGGAGTCTCGAGTTGGGAAGTGGCGGACTGTGGCTGGAAAGTCGCACGGAGAAGTAAGATGGGGAGAACAGGTATTGGCAGGATAAGGGGGATGGCAAATGAAAGGGGGCAGCTTCTTTTCATGTAAGTAGTAGTGGATGATACGTTGATACAATAATTGCGTACGTGGCATCAGACCTACAACGAAAGGGAGCAATCTCAAGGTGTGAGAGCTGGCCTGAGCTGCACGGCAACACAAGGTTCCGCCAGCCCAAAAGATTCCCACAAAGTTCGCAATCGGAGACCGAATCCAAGGTTCCTGTCACAGAGCACCCTGTACAGATGTCCCAATGCTGCCTAATCCTTGTTCGTTTCCCTATAACCGGTACCGGCCTATAGTAGTTACTATCTGCTGCTGCTGTCTCCTACTAGTACCAGCAGGCACTATAGAGTCGCTGATCTTCGAAGAATTGAACAGGGTCTCGAGGAGTCGGCGGCGGCGGAAGGCATCTATAGGATTAGGGACCGAGACCGCAATATCAATTTCTTCTTTTAAATTGTAAAAAACTAAAAAAATAAACCAAACTAAACTAAATAATAATAATTAGTTTAATTAAAGAGATTTAATTTGATGATCTCGATCACTCCCAAATTCGGTTATTCACGAAGAAGGGGTTCGTCTCTTATTATAAAGAACGCTTACAAGAATGAGGGGGAGCGTTGCCTCGCTGCCCTACTCTGATCTCTCAACAGAGACTTTCTCCTCGTCTCCCTTCGTCCACAATCCATACTACAAGTCATGGACGTAGATTGGTGTCTCTCCTGCGATCACAAGCTTGTAATTATTCCCTTACTACCTCCCCAGTTCATATCTCACTTTTATGCTTACAGGACGACTCCCGTCTGACATCTGGCCCATACTGTTCACCAGAGTGTCTTGCCTTTGCCCAGCCAACATTGTCCTCCCATCTGCCTTCTCAACCTCCACCCGCCCCCAATGCCTACCGCATCCATCAATGGGCTGCAGGTATTCCCCCTCACGTCCCTGCCGGTGCACCGTCTTGCCCCTTTGCAGAGAATGCATCTTCCACATCTCCCCTGTCGTCTCGTCGATCCCCATCCCCTCGTGTCCGTACCCAGGCAACCCCCAAGTTGATAGAGCGCACCTCCGCGACCACTCCAGTCCCCACCCTCTGCGTCTCGTCGCCTGCCCATGTTCGTCCTCTCCCCCCACTGCGAAGTGCACACTGCACCTACTCCAACGCCAATACAGCATCCAACACTACCGCCAGCACTAGTGAAGCCAGTACCTCTCTTACTAGCCTCTTGAGCGAACCCCTTGTGGCCACTCCTGATGAAGGCGACTGTTCTTTTGGCTTTGGCGCTTTGGTTCGCTCCTTGGTTCACCGCGACCGCGAGCACGCAAAGTCCACCAATGAAGAAGCCGCACAGGAAATAAAATGCCGCATTTCCCATTTGTCTTCTTCAAAGAAGGCCCCGCCCCGTTCAAAAAAACCTACTATGGTTCGACCACCTTCTCCTCCACGTGCCATCCGCCAAAAATCCCCTGTTGCGAAATGCGCTTTCTCCCCCGAGAATGGTCTTTCAACTTCCCATAATTCCCATACTCCCACTCCTGTTGTTTTTCCATCATGCCGTGCGGTCGAGGTTGACTGGGACGGGGACGAGGATGATGAGGACAGCTTCGTGTCGCAGGCTTACTACCCCCGCTACCAGCCCAAGTATATGCCCCAGGCGCGAGCTCCATCTTCTTCCCCTTCAGATTCTAGTAGCGGATCCTCCGTACTCTTGATGGCACCGAAGCGATTGGATGCCATGCGAGGTCGTCGCGGCGGTCGTGTTATCGTTGCATGACGTGCTGCAACGCCTTAGTTATCTCCTGCATCATCCCCAAAATCGCCTCGTGCCAATCAGGCGCTTATTCACACGTTGACTTATGAACTCCATATTCCCTTCAAAACATGTTGTCACCCTCGAAACCTTAGGGACGCTTTTTCACCGCTCATCGCCGTCTTGTACATCACGCTTATAGATTCTCGAGTCAACTCGAGCTCGGATCACGTTCGTTTACTTGCTTGATATTCTCTTCGCACACGCCACGCTCTTTCACACTCACTGCTCACACACTGTATATACATGCATATACACATAGATAGCCCGTTGCACTTGCATAACACGCCTCCTCCTCTTTTCGTTTTTTCGAGCCCTGGAATGCGCCGCAGTATTGATTTATTGTACATTAGAGCTAGTGGAATTTGATCTGCTCCTAAAACACGTTCGTGTCGTTGATAAGCAAACAACATGTTCCAAACGCGGACGAAATGGGCCGGAGTTTGAATGCGAGGTTAGGTCGGGGGTATGTGCAAATGATATTGTATTGAGGATAGTGTGAAAAGAAGCGCGACGAGCTGGCGTGATCTGCGGCTCGTGGACGACGACACACAGCCTATCGTCACCAGATGAAATGGCGGGAGAAGAAGAGAAGACACCATGATAATTATTTGAAACCCTTCTCGCCCGAAGACCTGGCCTCCTTTGCTTGATAGTATGTATGTATTACTCCGTGATTAATGCCCCGGCACCCGTCCCCAACGGGGCCAGGCTTATCGGGCGTTTAACAACACATTCTGACTTGTTCGGACTTGCTCGGACAGTTGGCAACTTGGCCCACAGTATTTTCTCTCGTGTGGGGGAAAAAAGGACGCGGAGGGAAAAAAAGAAAACGCGGGGTTTCAAATACGCACACACAGCCTAAATTATAGTCAGTGCGGCGAAGCGAGTGTGGTTTTGTTCCCCATCCAGCGTACCTACCTATGGTCTGCGCTGCTCACGCCGGTGGAAGGAGTCTCGTACGCAGGGCACCCACGGTCGACTAGCTATCTATCGCGTTTCTCGAGAAGCTGATGGGCCATCATGAAAAGATAGTTTGCCGCATGTGCCTGGAAGGTTCAATTGAATTGAATTGAAAGGGGTCTAGCCCGCTTGGGCGTTCCTTCGTTTCGAAGCAGGAGGGGCACGAGAATAGTCAAATCGAAACGAAACAGACGGGCGCCCGGCGGGGTCACCGTGGACGACTATATTTTAGCGGTCGTGTATTCGAGGAGACGGGGTTCTGCAAGAACTGATGCGGGTCGTTCGGGGACCTAGTGCGAAGGCGAGCTCGCATAAAAAAAGGGGACACACGCTATAATACTACGGCGGATACTTAAACGACAAGGGGGAAAAGCGCCTTGTCGACGCCGAAGTCTCGACCCCCGTGCATACGAAAACGACGGAACGAGCGTCTGACAGAGTTTTTGTATGTGATCTGCATGAAACTTTGCAAACGGAATCACATGCGGCGGGTGTTTCCGACGCCGATTTTTGACGTGACTTGTGCGTGGCGATGGGGCTGGAACAGTCCGTGTGGTTTTGCCACGGCAGCACACGCCTAGGCCTGGCCGTGGATCAGCGCATCAACGCATGATGCCGCATGGCTCCCCCAATCCTGCTACAACATATTCACATCTCTGACGCATGCTGCCGCAACGCTCTTTGGTGTCGTCTTCGACGAGCAAAGTCGGCGAGGGCAGTCTTCTCGTAACCACGCAAGGAACAGTATGGAAAGGAACCAAGATCAAAGTATCTCCCGTACATGAGGGTCTGGACCGTGAGTCACTCCACCGTCCCGTCACTCACGGTAGCCTCCCCCTCTACTATCACACTCTTATAATCAATTATCACTCTCGAGTTGTGCACCACGGTTATTTGGCGGCTGAATAGACATTCCACCGAAGCACATCGCATATATGATGACTCACTAGCTCCCTCGGTATCACGCGGCGTTACGGGAAGAACCCTCGTTGTTGGGCTGATCTTGCAGCAGACTTTGATTTTGTGTTTTGGGGGACCGTTCCGTCGACGTTCATCCTGTTCCGGAACCCTCCGAGGGCGTTCATATAGCGTTCCTATATTAATGAGATCTCCAACTACTAGTAGAGGAGATAGCCGCATCCGATTTTCACAACAAGCAGTGTCCTTGACTCTCACCTCGCAAACTCGTGGCCACGGTTGTTTTGGCTTTTCTTTTTTTTCTTTTTTTTTTTGATCTCCCTCGAGAGTTTGATGTGATGTCAATATGTCAATGTAACTTTGGAATGTTTTTGAAAGATTGGGTGCGCAGCACGCAGCACGTTGTTTCAAGTATGGTATCAACAAAAGGTTTCTGACGAACCAAGGCTTCTTGCAGTGCATACGATATGAAAAGCAAAGATCCTGTGCGCCATATTACACCCGACTGACTACTGGCTACCAAGCACATACATGTAATATGTTCGGCAGGCGCATTCACATACTATGTGGTGTTAGGGCTAGCGGATGATAACGGTTCGCCCGTTGCATCACCATATCACCTACCAAGTGGGGGAAAGTAGGAAGGCCACAGCCTGCGTGCTGTCACTTGGCGAGGTCAACTTAGTTTGGCAAGAATAGAACGAACAATAGCAGTCGTTGACGACTTCGGCTACCTCGCGGTGCCGGAGGGCGGGCACATTGACCCTCAGGATCTTATCTACACCACTTGAGCTCAAACTTGAAGCTTAAACACTAGCATGGTGACAAGGTAACAAGCGAGGTCATAGAACCGAGCAGCGCAGCAAGATCACGCAGATCTGGGAAATTTCCGCGAGACGAGGCAATGCACTTTGCACGTCATTGTCATGATGGGCATGGAAAATGGCTCGGTCGGCCGTCCGAAAGGCTATTTGATCGGATGGCATAAGTATGGCTAAAAACTGCGAAGGTTAGCTTGCAGTGTTAGCTAAGTCGCGATATGGATCAGCTCCCGGACGGGCGTCAGCGGGTACCCCCTCTGTTTGTGACCGTATGCCGCCCACCGATGGCGTCGGAGGAGGGTCGGTGGGGGTGGTGGTGGTGGATGAGGCGGGAATCCTGATTCTATTGTTCGCCGTATTGATCAGGTATACCCACCGCTGTCAAGAATTGATCAGGAGGAGGTACTGCATCATTCAGGACCATCTGCGGCGGCGTGGGGGGCATCTTTGCATTTGCCATACTGGGCTCGCTGACAAGTTCAACCCGACGCCGAGGCTGTATCTGAACATGGAACGCTGAATGAACCCTACGACGCATAAGAAATCGAATCCGAGGGTTCGGACGCTGGAGGAAGGGATGTGATAAGCGTTTGTCCGCAAAGGCTGAAAACTAGACCAGGCCTATCTGTCGTAAGAACATCGTCCCAGAACGAGTATGGTCGCCATTAGATATGAGGTGGCGCGATAGGATTGGCAGGGATATTAATTGAACTAAATTTATTTTAAGGCGTGTGCGTGCTGTGGGATCGATCGTTGGAAAGTATATTCCGGTTCTGAAAACTGCAAGTCTGAGTCAAAAGTGGCCTTGCTGGGCCTTTCGTCCGGTGGTCGTGGGCGAAGCATGACGGTCTCAGTGACAGCAGCTGTTAGGGTTTGCTTAGCCGGAGTTTATGCGCGCGACAGGCTCCGGCCAAGCGAAGCAACCCAAAGTCTGGGGCGGTACGTCACATGCATTGTAGTACTACTACTAGTACGACCGATGGTCAGGGCTGCGTTCGCTCAGGGACGAACGTACTACTACTAGTATGAACTCATATGGCAGCTCTTTCAGATTGGCAAGTCATCATGACGCGGGCCATTCTCGCATGATATGTTGCACTTGGCAGTGCCATGAAACATTTACAGCAGGGTTGCTTCGCACACACGCTCCCGGAAGTTCAAGACTTTTGCACGTTCGTACAAACACAAAAAAAGTTAAATACGTCTGGCGAGGCACCCCAAGCCAGGTGGATCGCTGGTGAAGAGAAGTCGCTGGTTCCATCCGCCCAGCACGGAAAGAATTGAACGCCGGTTCATCGCACCCTCTGACAGAGGCTGGGAGAAAATTCTCGAGCAGGTAAAATGAAGGAGCCTCACAAGTGATCTCAGTCGGTCGCTATAGGCAAAGTAGTAGGGGGCGGGTTCAAGATATCCCGTGCCGCCGCTGTACGGATCACACCACAAGTGGCGTCATCTAGAATCAAGACACAGAATAGACAGAGTGCTTCGCGCTGCCTATGTAAATATCTGCACATATCATCATTCCCCAGCCCGACGGAGGCTCTAGTCATATAATCAATACGGCATGCTTGTAAATCAACCTGCTAACCTAAAGTTTTCGGGCACACTTGAACATTCCTCAACGTTCAGCACTTGGCAAGGGGTTAGCAGGTCAGGTGCCCCATAATGCATAATGGCGGTTCCGTAACAGAAGCCGAATCTTGCGAAGATCATTGTCTGTGGCTACCGACTAGTCTGTTTTTGGACCAGTTGGACGAGGGGGTCTGTATTCTTGTATGACGTTCTGGAGATACGGATAACGACGGTCCCGTGCGCGTCTGGGAGCGAACAAGGAAGATGGGAACGCTTTCGTAAACGTTCTGGCAGACGTGGCGTGGCGTTATACACGCAAAGTGAGTTGGGTGGCAGACTAGCTTTAAGAGTTAAATTTACGCATATTCGGGATGGGGCATACCGAAGCTATGTCAAAAGGGTAGTCGACAAGGGTCTATCGGTGAGAACGGGGCTCCATGCTTGTTCGGAAGCCATCAGCCAAACCTTACCTCAGTTTTTGGTGCCTTTCGGAGTTACTCCATGGTAGTTTAGGTGATGAGAATCATCACTGAGCGCTGAGCACTCAAGGCCCTGATAAGCGACAGCTCACTGCGGAGAAGACTGATAGTAAGAATGCGATAGGGAGCACAAAAGAATCACTCTAACCTTGGTAATAGTAGAAACTTCCTTGATGTCATGATGCACTGAGTCAGGGGGGTGCGATAAGCCAAGTATTGATGTTGATCATGCCCTAACGTATATCCTCAGATGTACTTGCCAAAGCCACGTTACGACCTTTCGTCGTTTAGGGGGGCCCATGACGTGGAGGTGGGGTGGATAAGAGTATCAGAATTCGTTCTCTATCGGCGATCCGTCCCATCATTTGAGGAAAGAGGACCATAACAGTCATAGCATAGACCCTCAAAGTTTGCTGTCGACCAGGCGCAGCCCCCGAAAGCCATCACGACCACTTATGACTTAGCAACTGCGATCATAGAAGATTTCTCAATCCACTGTCCATATACCCAAACCTCTAGCACTAGTCCCATCAACAACACATCATGTTGACAGTGATATGAAGATTCAATCTATCCCATTTTGACAGAATTTTCTGGGGAGAACATATCCATGGGTCTTTTACACGGATACTCCGAAAACATGTACATTCTATGACCTACAATATGAGCAGACTCCAATCGGCAACCGATATGAGACGGTGCTGTTGGTCTGTTAGTGAAAGGTACAACAACAAACCTTTCAAAGTTGACAACTCTGGGAAATACATGTTGCAAGTGAACGAACAGTCCAGTGAAACTACTTGCCCTGCTTTCACCTCTACGTTCGGGATTTCGTCTGCCGTACATAACGCTATGGTCAACCAACGAGGCCTCACTGGGGCGGTTGGAAACTGGGAAAGTGCAATTAGGCTCAACAGCAGATTCAATAGAATAAAGATCAATACCCAGGGGGAGGGGGTCCACCAAAGCCTGGAGGAGGAGGGAACGGTGCACCTGGAGGGAAGCCAGGAGGACGGAAACCAGGAGGGGGACCTGGCATCCCTGGTGGGGCAAAAGGCATTGGCGGACGCGCCATGGGGGGCATACCCACTGAAAATCAAGTGAGCAGCATGGATTCGAGTGTGAAAGGAAATACATACTGGGAGGCATCATCCCCATTCCTCGACCAGCAGGCATTCCACGACCAGGTCCAGCAGGCATCTGAATATGTCATTTATATAAGACCAAAACCCAATATTTGAGCAGATCGTAACATACCGCATTCTTTTTATCCTCATCTACAATCGGAGGAGGTCCTTCGACACTCAAACTGACAACAGTCTCTCCTCGTAAAATTACAAGACCAAGAGTGCGTTTCATCTCTTGCTCGGCAGGAGTCTCAGTTTCTCCAGGCTTTTTCTTGGGACGAACACGTCTAAACTCTTCACAGTCTGCCAGGACAAGGTTCATGTGCCTGTCGAATGCGAGCATCTGACCAGTCAACGCGCGTCCGTCGTTGATGATCACTTTGAGTCTCCAATTGATGAGACCCAGCATTTTTCCTCCTTTGGATTTTGGGGGAGGCTAAAGCACAGTGATTAAACGCACAAACGAACACGCTCGGATGAGGACTCACCATGATGAACGATTAAAGTTATAGTCTGCAGTTGACAAGAAACGATGGGCGCGACGATAGAGTTTGGCGGATAAACAAAGCCAAACTTCAATAGCCCCCTACACTCTGCGACTGGCGCCCAGTCATGGTGGGCGGTAAGTACAAGCTACTGACCGTTGCATGTAACCAAACACCTTTTTCTGTCGTTTCTGTATTTTACAATACTCACGCGATCCAAAATTACAGCAGCACTGACAGATTTCTGTACTGGCGTTAGTCACTCGCCGAGTCATCATCGATGCATCATCGGTGATGATCGGTCAGTTCGTCCGACAGTCTAAGACATATATGACGACGACTGCGGTACACACTGATTCTCCCTCGTATCTCTTGATATGTCAATTCGTAACGCGTTCACCGTTCTGATGGGTGTGTTCTGTTCTGTTACTTCCATTCCAAATCTCCAAGGACTTAGTACGAAATGAAATATCCACAGGCATACAGACCCCTGTGGTGGCTGCGCCCATGGCAGGTGCCAGCGGCGGTGCACTGGCTGCCCAAACATCTGCCGCCGGAGCATTTGGGTTCATTGGTGCAGGGTACCTGACTTCTTCTCGCCTCCAACAAGAGCTGTCCCTCGCCCGCGCACAGCTTCATTTGTCTGAATCGGATCCTCTTCCCGTCGGAGTAGGCTACCTGGCCTGGCAACTGGAGAAAGATCCCGCTTATGCGGCCGATGTGCTCAACGTCGCCCTTTCAAACAGAGTTCAAGCCATCTGGCTCGCTTTTGGTAATAACATAGGGCGATGGATCGAATATGTTCGGTCTTATGACGCAAGTTCCGGGCGGCGCCCGAGGACGCACATATTCGTTCAGATTTCCTCTGTGGAGGAGGCGCGCACGGCGATCTGGGACTGGGAAGTAGACGTTTTGGTAGCACAAGGTTTGTTTTTTTTTGTCTTGCTTCCACAACCTCCGCTAGCTTGGATAAGACTTTCCTCTCATGTACATTCCCCACAACAGGAACTGAATCTGGCGGCCATGGGTATCGCACCGCGCCACCGCTTCTCACTCTAGTTCCCGCTGTCTTGGCGGTGCTGCCAAAAGACGGCCCTCCCCTTCTCGCCGCCGGTGGATTGTCCACGGGTGGTCACGTTGCCTCGCTCCTCTCTCTTGGGGCCTCTGGCGTGGTGCTTGGCACCCGATTTCTGATGACGGAGGAGAGCCTCTATAATGGAGTGCAAAAGAAGATGCTCGTCGCAGCGAATGCCAACTCGACCGTGCGCACGATGGCATTTGACCGTGCCAGAGGCACTCTGGACTGGCCGGAAGGCGTAGACGGTCGTGCCATTTACAACAAGACGGTGAAAGACGTCGACGATGGTGTTGACGTCGGCATTATTAGAGAGAACTTTAGCAAGGCAATAAGGGACGGGGATGCCGACCGGGTATTGACTTGGGCAGGTACTGGCGTTGAATTGGTCACAGAAATTCAGACGGCGCAGGTCAGTTTGGGTGTTTACATTTCGAACGGTCAGCTGATAGCTGCGGCGTTACATTACAGAATGTTGTCCAAGAATTGCGCCAAGATATGATGAAACATTTGGCGCTCGTATCAACACTTATCGCCACCTAATAACATGCCTTGCGCAATGCCTTCTGTGAACCCTGATCATTACCTTTCTTGTTCAGACAAGTCGATGCAACACTTCAACGTGAGAAGAATAGTCCTCCTTCACTCCATCGGCGGCAGTTGATATATTTCTACAAAATCATATTACAGTACCATGCTCTGATCGTGATATGATAGCAGGTTGCGTATATTACTCGGAGAATCCTTTACCTTAGTGGACAATTTCCACCGTCAAGTCGCCCTGATTGATGGAGTCACCTGTGCAGATATGTCAAGAAAACCCTTGTTCCAGGAAGATGGTGGCTTGCCTTCATTGACTACAACCCGTTTAATGTGACCAGAAACAGGTGCGGTAACAGCGGACTCCATCTATAGCCAGCCAGACGTCAGCAGATCTTCGTCTTCGAAGCACTTCACACGTACCTTCATCGCACTCAGTACTGCAAAAAAAGGATTGGTGGTGTGAGAGAAGAGTAAACAAAGCCAAGTGAACTGCCTTACCGCAAAGAGGGTCACCTTTCTTGATTTCATGTCCCTCCTTCACCCTGACCTCAACCACGACACCCGACATGGGGGCGCCGACTGAGCCGGGGTCGGATGTCGCCTTCTCCCGCGACACTGTCTCTACGGCAGAATTCTTGTCCTCGACTGATACGGCCCGAACCTACGGTACAGGGGCAAATGTCAGCACAATGTTCACATGTCATATTGGTCGCATGCCAACCTCGCCGTTGACTTCGAACCAGACGTCACGTTGGGCACGCCCTTCCACAACAGGTCCAACGGCCATTAGTCGGATGATAAGTGTCTTTCCTTTTTCGATAGATATGTGCATTTCTTCTCCGGTGGCTGGTCTCCCCAAGAAATACCTTGTGGGAAGGACACTGCAGGGACAGGTCCATTTTTGACCGTCACTTGGCATTAATAGTTACTTACCTGAGATCACCGTATTTCTCAAGGAACCCTTGATATTCTTCGAAGACCTGACGGAGTTAACATGGCATCAGAATATATGCCTCGCGGGAGAGTGAGGCACGACAAACCTTGGGGTACATAACATACGAGGTGACATCTGCGTCTGTGATGTGCTTTCCAAACTTGCTGCGGAGTTCTGCCTTGATTTTCTTGAAGTCCAAGGGTGCCATCGTTGCGCCCGGACGTCCGTCGATTCTTGGTTTGTTTCTAATGATCTTGGTACGAAGGGGCTCAGGGAAACCTCCCACAGGTTGTCCGAGATATCCTTGGAAGAACTCGACAACAGAGGAGGGGAAATCGAGCTGCTCTGCACGTTCCAGAACGTCCTGCTTGGAAAACGAGTTTGATGTCATCCATTGTGCGAAATCGCCAACCACTTTGGACGAGGGGGTAACCTAGGGTTGTGTTAGGGTTTGCACAATATTGGCCAGGTGATGACATGCCTTTACGACGTTGCCACACTGAAGGGAAAGAATCAGATGGAGTGGGAAATGACACGCAAAAAGAACGCACCAGCTCGTTGGCCTCGATGTATTTCTGTTTAATTTCTGGAATCTGGGGTCGGAAAACAGGGTAGTCACTGGTAAGGAAGACACTCACGGGTCCACTGAGTGCCAAGACCCAACTGCGATGCTTGGAACTGTTTAACAATTTAGCAACTGATCCAATGGTTTCCTAAACATTATTCTCACCATGAGATTTGTATATTGTCCTCCGGGCATCTCGTGGGCAAAGACACTTGAATCCGACGCCCTGACGTTGGCTTCGAAGCAGCTGTAGAGCATGCGAACCTGGCTCCAGTACAAGTTTAGCGCCTGGATGTCAGCATAGCGGATGCCCGTCCCCAATTTCGTTTGCTCGAGTGCCATACACACGGCGCCCATCGAGGGCTGTGACGTCAGACCAGACATGCCTGTAATATTTTGAACATCTAGCTCGTTACTCGCAGATGAGAAGACGCACTATCAATGGCAACATCGACAATATCAGCACCAGCGGCTGCCGCGGCGAGCATGCTAGCTGCTGCAATTCCAGCTGTGTCATGGGAGTGGACATGGATGGGAATGTCGGGGTACTTCTCTCTGATTGCTCC
>Ga0153978_1000022_pt1 | contig 29968 bp, 39 predicted proteins | sample TSGA062MetaG_FD_104749 | JGI IMG/M metagenome (GOLD analysis project Ga0153978, IMG submission 104749) | Attine ant fungus gardens microbial communities from Georgia, USA - TSGA062 MetaG | ecosystem: Host-associated > Fungi > Mycelium > Unclassified | place: USA: Georgia, Yuchi Wildlife...
CACGGTAACCTCCAGGAACATCATAAATACTGGCTTGTAACAAGGCAGCAATGCCGAGAGGCACTAGACACTTTTTCAAGGCAAATCCCAAATGAAAGAGTAAAACACACCTATAAATCTACTAGCATTGGCTGGGAGCGCCATGGCCGGTTCAAAGCACAATGGTTTTTGACCAAACAAAGCAACACGCGTCCTTCAAACATATTACATAATAGTCTAATCTAGCGGTACATCCCCTCGGCGCTCCCCTTCCATTCTTGCAGAATGACTACCAAATTGCATCGCCCGTTTCTTTCGAGTACTCGCTAGCTTGAGGCCAACTTTATCCATGGCCAATCTCAACAGCATTTTATCCCCTAAGCCAACCCTCAACCGTGGATCCATCTTGTGGTGTATTGGAAGCTCCGCCAGGAATGATACGACGTCGAGAGAGAGGAAGGGATGCCGTGTCTCCTTACCATGCGAGGATGTGATACGATCATCCCTTCCGAGGTTTCTTAATGGTATGCGATCAATCTCAAGCTGTAACTGCGGAGAGTCATTCAACAAGGTCTGGGTCAAGATTTACCAACATACTTCCTCAATTACTGCAGTCCAACCTCCCGATTTGAAGGCAGATCTATGCCTGCCATACCCACCGAGTAGCTCATCAGAACCCAATCCGTTCAGTAGCACGCGAGCCGTACTCGCATAAGGGATTGCCTCCGTCTTCCTTGGTGCCTTAATAGTCCCGACACCTCTCGATGCGAACCACAGCGCCAGGGCCAAACTCTGAAAATTCAACACTGGTCTTGAAGAGAGATTGTATTCACTCACAAAGTCCATGACTGTCCGACTCGGATACATGATGGATTCAACTATGGGTTTAGCTTTCTGGGTTTCCTGGTCCATGATGAATCAACTCGGGCAAGATCTGTAGAGCTACACGGCCTTCACCTCATATGGCACGTTAATCTCGATCTATCCGACTAATCACTTAGTTGATCGCTCACTGGAACATTGCAACCCACAAAATTCCAAATTCTCCCAGGACATACTTTCTGGAGCTCCTCTAACTCTTCCAGCCCCCCAATACGATCAGGAACCAGATATGGGGTATCATATTGCTGTGCACAGCCGTTCTGCTCAAACTTTCTGCGCTCGCGTTTGAGATGTTTAGAAAGCGCGTCAGGATTGCCTTCTAGCTGTACTTTAATTTTACGCGGATTTTCAAAAGCGACATTGAGTAGATCGATGGGTTCGTCCTTTGGGATATGCCTATTATAGCAATTAGATAACGGAAGAAACAAAAAACTAGAGTACCTATCAGCGAAATAGCATAAGGCGGTTGAGTCGATACCACCACTGAATAAAATTGCTATTCTTGCTTTTCCAGAACTTTTATCATAATAAGACGTTATAGAAAAACCGAAAACTAACAACACCTACCTCCGTTGAGGAATGGATTGGACCTGAAGGCAAACACTTTTATCGAGTTCAGATATGAGCCGATCCATGGCAACTTGAAGGTTGTCAGAGACCACATTGGGAAGCGCCATTTCCGGTATATCATCTTCGGGAACCGTCCGGTTAACTTGAGCAGGTGCGACCTCGAGAACTTGCATGAGCTACGTTTTTCAATGAGTGATGCAGACGAGGTTTACATATGGCAAACCACGGTGTCGCGCCGACGCTCTTGAAATTCTGAGAAGGCGTTCCTCAAATCCGAATGCGAGCTGTTGTTCTATCAGCATGAGCAACAGATCAGAAGCTTACTGACCGTATCTGACTTGATGATATCTGACAGCCACAGTCGAAACAGAGATCCCGTCTCAAGCTCTTCAAAGGAGAACATTTGGCTATCTGCTCCATCAGATATTGAAGAGAGGACAAAATAAGGTTGGGAGAGCGTTGGCCAGTGCACTAGAAGAGATCTTCGACCGAGCGGATCGCGACCGAAATAAAGGGACTGAGAACCTGCCTTGACCAGGTCATCAGATGCATGATCTTATCTGTACTTGACAGCCCTACATGATAAAATACAAAGGCATATCTGTAGTTCACCGTATAAGTGAAAAGGGGCTAATTCCTCATCTCTGTGAGTACTACGTACGGTCCTTCAAGGCTCCCCAGAACCATCATGACTTGGTCATCAGATTCAGCTTTGTGTAGCTCCTGCAGTAATTTGACTCCATCATTCTCGTCTTCGTACACCTGCTGAAGGTTAATCGTGAGTTACAAGATCATCAGAATAATAACACAGACCCTGAGCCCGTTAAACACCTGTCTGGAAATCAGACATGAAAATTCATAAAAGAAAGAGTGTCACCTCTCCATTCCAGCACAATATGGCTCCGTTGGCGAAATGTGGTTGAGAAACGGCTGTATTTCCACGTAATTGGAGCTCAGAGGCGAAGCAATCCAGGACTAACTCCTGCTGGCCAAGGCCTGGCCTTTGAGTGATTATACGAAACACATTCTGAGTGTCGGGACCTATTGTATCCTTGCGATTGGGATCCACGGTATAAACTTGCAAGTTCAAGCGTACCACGGGCCGCGTTATTCGAATGTAGGACCTGCAGCGCCTCTGACAGTTTGGAGTTCCCGCTAGCTAGAAGGTCTTGAGAGTTGCACAAACTAACACAGATGCCACACATGGTAGCAGCAACAAAAACTTGCCGGCTAAGCGCATTACACTCTCAATCGGGAAACCGAGAAATTTAAAATTGATTAATTGGATGACTCTCTTCGGCAATTGATCGAGGATGAGACATGTTTTCCAATGTAAGGTAAACAATTCTATGTAAATCAAGATGTCCCTAGTAGTATGTACTCATGTGTTGTAGGTCGAAGCAGAGACATTACCGCCGCGACCCGTCCAATTGACGTCTGCGAACGTGTGAGATTACCCAAATCTTGTGAACGGACTAGAGTACATACGGATGTCTTCTCCAGATCTGAACCTTTCATTTTCCTTGCCAGGAAGAACTCGGAATGTGTGAGCACCGAAGTAATCACGCTGTCAATAGTGAGTGTATCATCAGTAACCGAGTTGGAGAAACTCACTTGAGCCTGAAGGAGGTTGGCAGGAAGGATTTCACTTCTGTAGCCGTCGAAGAAGGCGAGGGCAGTGCTGAAGGCAGGAATGGGAATGCCCCATAGAACTGCCTGAGCAGTGATTCGCCTCCAACCTGCCTGAGCATTGTGAAGAGCTAGAATACATCGATCGTCAGCTGAATATCGCTTATCAACCAATAGCCTTACCACTCCGGAAGAAATCATGAAAGAAGAGGGACTCTAAGTTAGGGTTTTGTTGGTAGGCCGCAGTGATATCGCCAAGAAACACGCTCTATTGTCCTTTGATCAGAATAATAAGAATGTGAGCTCCTCAGCTTCCTCACCTTAATGATGCAGCCACCTCGCCACATTGAGGCAATACCAGCATAATTCAAGTTCCAATGAAACTATGGGACGAACTATCATTGTAATGTATACATCGACAGTATTCAGAACTTGCCTCCTTAGCAGCCTCACGCAATAGCATGAAGCCTTGAGTGTAAGATATGATCTTGGCACCGTAGAGTGCTTGTTCTAGATCGTCAATAAATTGCTTTTTATCGCCTTTAAACGGTTCTTTGACAGGACCGGCGATGACCTTGCTAGCACGAGTGCGCTCATCCTTGATAGCGGAAAGGCAACGAGCGAAGACAGCCTCACCAATCAAAGTGACTATATTTGTAAGGCTCAATTGAATGCGTTAAATGACCAAGACATACCTGGAACTCCGGCGTCCAATGCGTTTATGGCGGTCCATTTACCGGTTCCTTTCTGACCAGCTTTATCTAGAATTTTGCTCAAAACAGGTTCACCGTCATCGTCCTTGAACTTGAGGATCTCGGCAGTAATCTCGATCAGGAATGAATCAAGAACACCCTTGTTCCATGAAGTGAAGATAGCCGAAATTTCGTCTTCAGGAAGACCCAAACCACGCTTCAAGATATCATAAGCTTCGGCGATGAGTTGCATGTCACCATATTCGATACCTTGAGTAAACCGCATCAGTGAAGTCGAGATGTGAAGCAAATTACTGACCGTTATGAACCATCTTGACATAATGACCGGAGCCAGATTCACCTACCCAGTCGCAACAAGGCTCACCATTGACCTGTGCGGCAGTTTTTTGGAAGATAGATTTTATTTCTGGCCAAGCCGCCGGATTACCACCTGGCATGAGAGAAGGGCCGTGACGTGCACCCTCCTCACCACCGGAGACACCAGTCCCAACGAAAAGGATGCCTTTGGTTTCACATTCCTTTGTGCGGCGAATGGAATCGGGGTAGTGAGAATTGCCGCCATCGATGACAATGTCACCTGGCTCGAGATAGGGAGTTAATTGAGTGATGAAGTCATCGACGGCAGATCCAGCCTTAACAAGTATGATAATTTTGCGAGGACGCTTGAGCTTGGATGTAAGTTCTTCGATGGAGTGAGCACCCTGAATATTGGTCCCTTGTTGCATGAAGTTAGATCAGTCTCTGCAGCGTTGGTGGTGCGACTACCCTTGGCCTCGTTCTCAAGAAAATGATCGACCTTTTTAGTAGTACGGTTATATGCTACAACATTGAAACCTTTATCGTTCATGTTGAGGATCAAATTTTGACCCTGCGACGTTTTCGGTACAAGGAAAATTGCAGGATCATTGAACTCACCATAACGGCCAGGCCAATCAAACCAATGTCGCCACTAGACAAAGATGATCAACAAGGGTGGAGTCATTAAGATGAGTGCTCACGTAGCCATAGTTGTAGAAGATGAGGGTGATGATTAGAAGGAAGAACGGGGAGAGATTACTGCGGCCCGGTTTATAGGCATCTATCATGATCAGCTTAATCATCAATGATCGATTTCCGAGACGCGGACCTCGGTGTAATTGATACGAGCTCTACCAGGGGTCGGTGGATGTCAAAGCGGTGACCGTGGGATTTAGGGATTTCTTACCAGGGCCGAGCTAGAGTCGTCATATCTTGATCGGCGGGCAGTTGTCTGAATACTTTGTCTGAATTCCATAATTCATTCTCAGTTCCGAGGCATTTTGTTTGTTCGGCGGCGCCACCCCGTTTTGTTCCCGGTTTGTTATGAAGCAAGATTCATCCGTCGTTTGCGAGGGATGGGTTTTGAAGAAGCGGAGAAAGAAGATGCAAGGTCTGTACATCTGTTCCAGTTGAATTGTACACGACTGACGCATTTCCTAGGATTTGCTCGGCGGTATTTTGTCCTTTACCGAGCAGGACTCCTTCAATATTCCTTTGGGCCTAATCAGCCAGTCCGAGACCAGATCTCCTTGCAACATGCAGCCATATCTACCGCTCCTGGGCGGAAGGATATCCACATCGACTCCAACACCGCGACGTTCCATATCAAATGTCTTTGCATTGAAGATTTCAATATGTGGATGGTGGCCCTCAGGTCAGTTTCTAGATCGACATTTATCCTTATGAGAACATTGATCGGGCACATTACAGGAAATTCATCGTCTCCGGAAACGAGGCGAAAGCGTCGCTCAGTTCTCGAAGGCAAGCGAGTATGAGTATGCCCAAGTCAGAGTGTCTTATTGAGAGCATGATTCCTGTAAGTGTTCATCCATGACATCAAGTGCCAGGCCCACTCCGAAAAGTTGATTGAACAGCTCGAAGAGGCGATACTCGTACTTTTACAAGAGCTCCCAACTCAGAGACACCTCAGTCAAACCAAGAAACAAGAGAAGGATAGGCAGAAGGAACATTCAAGAGATGTTGTCCTCAACATATTCAAAAAGTGTATGCTACTTTCAACATTTCCGCTGCTTTAGGTCTTTAACATGATCTTTAGGTTCATTCCATCAACCGGGTACTGACGTCCCTCCGCTAGAACTTCCTCCTCCCGCTCAACAGGTGCTCAGGTTACTCGAGCAACTCAAAACACAGAATGCAACATTTCTGAAGTCGCTACAAACCCGTGTCACTGTTGAGCCTCCCAGTGTTTACCATTCTTCCCTCCCACCGACTTTAGAGGAACCTGTTCGTGATGAGCTTGGACAGCTAGAACTGTCAGAACGACACTCAATGGCAACGACCATCAGCGATAGTACCCACGAATGGCATGATGCTGCCGATGTCATGAGCGATGGCCTAGAAGAGTTTGTAATGGACGCCCCAGAACAACCGGGGCAGATAAGCCGAGTATCAACAATTGGCAGTCAGAAAAGCTTGGAGCAACCCGATCGTTCAGGCGATGAGACTGATTTAGACGAGGACCAACTCGCTCCGCGGGACCTCCTGAAACATAATACTCAAACGTCTATCAGGCGAAGCCAACTACCTTGTCGGATACTGGGTGACGAGGGCAGTCTATTTGCAGTGCTCAAGCAAAATGTTGGCAAGGTAGGCTCATCTTCCATGTAGCTTCCTGATAGATATTCAGGATTTCGTAGGACCTATCCACCATCACGCTTCCAGTCACATTCAATGAACCACTTACTCTTCTTGAGCGATTGGCCGAAGAGGTAGAATACCATAATCTTTTAGATGAAGCCGTCCGTACTAGTAACCCTGTTGACCGGCTTTCGCTTGTTGCAGCATTCGCTATCTCTGGATATGCTCACACCCGACATCGGTCGGGGAAAAAAGGATTGTAAGTGATATTCGTTTCAGAACCCAGTGGGCTTCATTGATGATGATTTAAAGTAATCCGATGCTGGCTGAAACGTTCGAGGATACCAGGATGAAATTTATTGCCGAAAAAGTTCGCCATCATCCAGTAGAATTAGCGTATCATGCTGAAGGGGACGAATGGGAGCTTTCAGCAACTTCTGCAGGAAAGACTAAATTTTGGGGTGTGATACACTGATATTAAATTACTAATGAATTCATGACGCTTGAACTAGGTAAAAGCCTCGAGATTGTTCCTCAGGGTATGACCCGATTGAGAATTGGCGGCGATCATTTCACCTGGTGCGCAACATAATTAATAATCTTTTCAGAACCCATACTTAAGCAAGACTAAGGACAAGACCATCTTCCTTCATGCGCAATCTTATAGTTGGTACCAAGTACTTTGAACATTGCGGTGAGATGGTTATCGAAAATCACACCAATAACTACCGGTGCGTGGTGGAATTTAAACAAAATGGTTATTGGGGACCGTCCAACGTGGTTTCGGGAGATATATATTCACCGAGTGGTGATGTCGTCAGCCGTTTGGAAGGGAAATGGGATGACCAGATATCCCAAACATTCGACTCGTCGCATTTCCGCGTTTTATGGCGGATCAATCCGTTCCCGAAAGAGACACAAGACTTTTACGGTTTCACAGCGTTTGGGATCACCCTCAACGAGATAACCCCCGATATGGTTGGGAGACTACCTCCAACAGATTCCAGGTATAGGCCTGATGTCCAGGCCCTGGAGAGAGGCGATGTGGATGGAGCGGAAGGAGGGAAAAATAGAATTGAAGAGATGCAACGTGAAAGACGTAAACAAGGTCAAGATAGACGACCACGGTGGTTCAAGCAGGTTGGGAATGAATGGGTATATACCGGTGAGTACTGGGATGCTAGGGCCAATGGTTGGAAGGGCGAGAGCGTTCGACCGTTGTGGTGAAATGTTGTGATGTACGGGAGTGTATATTCACGATAGATTGCTATGCCAGTGAGCTGTTTTTCCGAGGCCGATCTGGGATTCATTTCGCAGTGATCTCAGCTTATTTTTATCTCATTCGGAATCATTCGGATGCTTCAGCGATGAAGTTACCTCGGAACATTATAACAGCTTCCTAGTCCTTATACTTGTAAGTGATCCATGTGGCGTTATAGTACTCGTGTTTCCGTCAATCGATGGACCGAGAAGGAACGCCGTGGACTTTCTCCCCAGTCGGAAACCCACAGAAATTCGCCTAGTTGAAGCTATCGGCAAACTGTGGCAAATTGGAGATGCAGCATTGTAAACCCTCGGAGCTCGAAGCTGAATTACTTCTGCAGACCGTCTGCCTGTCTCTTACAGTTAACCTCGGCCCTTGGTTTAGTAAACAGAGTAGGTGGCCGCAGACTTCTGAGTAGCTCAGTCTCAATATTGTTCCCATAAATTATCACTGAAGTAATCCACATAATATATTTGAACCAAGGAACCAAGATTGATAGGGTCATTATCGCAGAAAGGGGAGTTGTCAACAATTGCAACCTAGTAACAGTGTATGAACAGTGTATCTACTCTCTAGGGTGTCCACATGAGGGATGTTTGGTTACGCCTGCTACCCGTACGAGAACAAATAGTAGGGACCTGAGTAAGGGCACTTGAGCGGAGTAATAAAGATGATTAAGTATGCAATCTAGTCTCTTGGCTAGCAGGGGCAAATGCTCAGAGGGCACTCATTCATGCTCCGACTTGATAGGAGGAATGCCATCGTTGGTGACATCGTATTGCAGTCGCTAGGCCGAGTCTACAGACAAGTGGAATCTTAGAACAAATATGTGAAGTCCCGCATGAAAGGCGGTCGGACCTATCTTGATCACGGTTCTTGCACATCCTACAACAGCCACTGTTAATTCGCTGGCTCTTGCACTATCGTCGTCATTAATGTCATCAAAGGGTTTTATTGGACTGCCCTCTTACTCCATCGTACAAGATATGACATCGCACTCTCCGAGGATTTAACCATCTTCATTTTCCATCATCATTCCAACTCGCTTTACCTGGTAGTATGAAGAGCTCGCATATATAGCTTCGTCCACTTAACCCCAGCCGTCTACCATATTAGGTGATGTACGAGGTAAGACTATAACCAACATCATCGATTACTAGGTACTCATGAAGACCATGAAGATATATTATTTCGTAAGTTTGATAGCCACAATGGTTTGTACCTGTACCCGCCAGAAGTCATTCTCTTCCCGTGTAAATTTAACCGGTTAACACAATTGCATTGAGCAAGGAACTGGCGTTTGAATATCGAGCGTTGCACTATCTCTGGCATCGTCGATGTTAATAACCAAGTCATGAGTAGATCTAATGCCTAAACTGAGTCAGGATTAGGTCCCCCCTATCTGACATTGATGACAGACCACTAGAAAGTTACGACTTGAGGACGAGTCCCCCGCAGCAGCACCCATTCCAGCACAATGATTAATTCCATTCTCTTTTTTCTAATTATGTCAATCACTGTCTTCACAACATTTTTGGACATACTTATTCGAAGGGGCAGCCGCACTCGCACTGATGGCATATTGGGACTGAACTTTGACTACCGAACGGCCACTAGCCTAGCTTGTCCCACTAACATGGTACATATTTGTGGAGTGGCACCTAAAGAACTTCATTAGATTATTTCCTCCTTCAGTCGACTACTAGACTCCGAGACGCCTGGGCTTACATTTTAATGATACCGCTACTCCACCTATCTACTAGTAAAACTTCGCCCACACCTTCCTCCTTTGGGAACATGCCTTCTGTATATACTCCTGATATTAGGCCCCGTTTAGGCCCTCGCGTCTTAGCACTTGGTGTGGAATAGAAATCCTCAGTCAAAAAAGAAACCACATCACGAGCGGCAAAGAATGATCCGAAATCCTACAAAATTTCGGTCTACACGAACTATACATGCATTGGGGATCACGTTTGTGGTGCAGTTCGAGATTGCTGAAACGGTCTCTTGCTACTCATGCTTCTACGTTTGAAAGGGACTGCTCATCTCTGATTCCCCCGTATACTGCTTTAATACACAAATTGGAACGTGTACGCAAGATCCTTGATCGACCCCTGGTCCTTGCAGAGAAGATACTTTACAGCCATGTAATAAACCCAGAGGGAAACCTCTCCAGAGGGGAGAGGATAAGAGGCGAGACCTACCTGCAATTACAACCTCAGCGTGTAGCCATGCAAGATGCTTCTGCCCAGTGAGTTCTTTTCATGAGGCTAAGGTTCACTGTATCTCACAGTCAACATAGAATGGCATTGTAAGATATCTCTTCCCCCTGATTATACAAGCGCGTTGACTGGGATGCCAGGCTGCAGTTCATGAGTGCAGGCCTTTCTGAGTGTGCGGTGCCTACCAGCATTCATTGCGACCACTTGATTCAGGCTTCCGAGGGCGCTTTAAAGGACCTGGAGGTATGATATTTCTTTTTTTCTAAATTGGAATTAGGACTAAAACAAAAGAGGATGCAGAAATCTCTAATTACGAACAAGGAGGTTTTTGATTTCCTCCAGAGTGCTGCCCAGAAATATGGGATCGAGTTTTGGCGCCCTGGTTCGGGTATTATTCACCAGATTGTGCTTGAAAATTATGCTGCACCGGGTATTCTGATGTGAGCCATGGTCTCCACTTTTGGGTATCACTACTAATGTATCCTCACTAGGCTTGGAACAGGTAAACAATCTGCCTTGGCAGGTTGAAAGTGCTCTGACTAGTATTTATAGACTCGCATACACCTAATGCAGGAGGCCTTGGTCTTTTAGCTATCGGCGTTGGAGGCGCTGATGCTGTTGATGCAATGACTGGTACCCCCTGGGAGTTGAAAGCTCCACAAGTTGTCGGTGAGGGATAACTGGTCCATTTTTGACGTACCAATGGATTGGGGATGCTAGGTATACAATTAACCGGCGAACTCAACAAGTGGACAACGACGAAAGATCTTATCCTGCATATAGCTGGGAAACTGACGGTTCGAGGAGGTACTGGACGCATTCTCGAATACTTCGGGCCTGGGGTCTTCAGCCAGTCGTGTACTAGTGTGTAAAGAAGTGACTGTAAGTCTTGTATGGTCATTGACTAGTGTTCCGCAGGTCTAGCTACTATTGCTAATATGGGCGCTGAAGTTGGCGCAACAACCTCCATCTTTCCTTATACGCCTAATATGCGATCGTATCTTCATGCTACACGTCGTGGCCCCGTTGCACACGCCGCGAACAAGGCTGCTGAAGCTGGTTTCCTTTGCGCTGATCAAAATGCGGTTTACGATGAAGTCATTGAAATTGTATGACCTTTCTATTTTGTTGGAATTCACTCTCATTTTATGTTTTACTGCAGGACTTATCTAAAATCGAGCCGACCATCAATGGCCCTTTCACTCCCGATCTTGCCACACCTCTTTCCAAGTTTGGCAGTTTCGTCAAGAGTCAAGGATGGAAGGACGAAGTCTCGGCTACTTTGATCGGTTCGTGTACCAACAGTTCTTATGAGGACATGGTGAGCTTTTCATCTGCATCATAGCAGACATTCATACTGACACCTGATCATAGACCCGTGTAGCAGATCTTGCCCGTCAAGCTAAAGCTGCTGGTTTGAAGTCAAAAGTGAGCAGGTATATGTAGTTTTTCTTTGCTGCTCACCAATATATATTATTAGGTCCCCTTCCTGTGTACCCCCGGTTCTGAACAGATTCGAGCAACCATTGAGCGGGACAATGTCACCTCAGTTCTTGAGGATGTTGGTGTGGTCGTTCTGGCAAATGCTTGCGGGCCTTGCATTGGTCAGGTATGAGGAAGTGCTTGTCTGTGTTCCAGCTATACTCTGAGACATTGGCTGAACAGTGGAAACGAGAGGAAAACCAGAGCGAAACTAATGGCAAGTAGCGGTATGCGTGCTCATAGAGAGAGATTTTGATCTAGCCTTTTCAGCTATACTGACAAGCTTCAACCGTAACTTCAAGTCACGCAATGACGGAAATACTCAGACAATGAACTTCCTTGCTTCACCTACCATTGTCACTGCCATGGCATTCTCTGGAAAACTCTCATTTAATCCCGTGACTGATTCCATCCCCCTTGCGAATGGTAAATCTTTCAAGTTCTCTCCACCAGTAGGTCAAGACCTCCCTCCAGCCGGATTTACTGCTGGGGAAGAGACGTACTATCCTGCACCTTCTCCTAAGCCTCAACCAGAGGCCGAAGTCATAATCAAGAAGGATTCACAGCGATTAGAAATTCTTGAACCGTTTGCCAGCCACTTTGGTGAGGGGTCTGGTAACACTCGTGGACTTGAATTACCTCCACTAAGGGTCCTTCTCCGTGTGAGGGGTAAGTGTACAACCGACCATATCTCTGCCGCGGTGAGCCATGTGGTTTAATGAATCTGGGTTTTACGCTTTCTAAAAACCTACCTCTAGGGACCCTGGCTCAAATACAAGGGACATCTTACTAATATTTCTGAAAATCTTCGTGAGTATTTATTCCTGTGTGTTCTCCTATCCTGATTACAACTCTGTCAAGTTATCACGGTAAGTCAACTGGACAAATATAACCTACCACGGAATTTCGAAAATTTGATTCTCAGGCTATCAACGATGAAGGGGGTAAGATGAATACCGCTTTTGATAAGGAGACCACAACTACTGGTACTATTCCTGAAATCGCGAAGCGTTTTAAGGCTCGCAAGCAACCCTGGGCTCTCATCGTTGATGAAAACTATGGAGAAGGTAGTGCTCGTGAACACGCAGCTCTTCAACCCAGATTCTATGGCAAGTTGCCTCTACACAAGCCCCCATTGAATTTGGTACTGATCTTTCTTTTTCAACCAGGATGTGGTCTCATTCTAGCCCGTTCTTTCGCCCGTATTCATGAAACTAATCTCAAAGTATGAATTGTTTTTACTTGCAGTTTTGTGACTGATCATTGTCTACAAGAAACAAGGTGTCTTACCTCTATGGTTTACTGACAAGGCAGACTATTCTCGCATCGGCTCTGGAGATATCCTCGAGACTGAAGGTCTTGCAGATCTTCTTGGAGGAAACTCTGAGGCTGTCATTGCCATCAAGGTGTCTAAGCCTGATGGAGAGGTTTTCCGTGTTTCCACACAACATACCATGTCGACTGATCAAGTCAAATGGCTCCGTGCTGGTTCCGCGTTGAACTACATCCGTTCTCGATTGGGTTAAGAAAACAACAAAAGCCCATTGCTCGGAATATATTACAAAGAATATCACCCTTTATATATCAACGTAACATTAGTAGCATAATCATCTGGAGGGAACTATCTTAGAGTGGTTGTGGAGCGTCACGGGAAGCCTGCAGAAATTGCTCGTAGTGAATGACTTGATGTTGTCGTGTTCGAGAGTAGTGCCCCTTGTTCAAGCAATTGAGAGCATCAGAAGCGACTTGGATGACAGTATCTGGTAAACCGGCCAACTGAGCAACCTTGAGACCATGACTGTCCCAGTTCACACCAGGCCGGAGTCGGTAAGAATATGCAAAGTAGCCATCCTATTGAGAAAAGGGAGAGATCACTACGATGGACATGTTGATTTATAATTTTGTCAACAACTCACCTTGGTTTCATCGACATCAGTACAAAAGAAACGAATATTCTGATAGATACCCGTTCCACTGGCTTCGGAAGTACACCCAAGCATAAGCGCGAGTTCATGGAAATGAGTAGCAAACAGAGTTCGACATCGATTGACAGTTGTCAAATGATGGATAGTTGCAAATGCAATGGCTAGACCGTCATTCACCGTTGTACCCCGGCCGACTTCATCCATGATAACCTGGGTTTTTTTTTAAAAAAAAGCATCAGCATGGAGACGTGAGAATAAGAGAGGACAAGAAGGAGAAGAAGAAAAAGAAGACAGAGCTCACCAGGCTTTTATCAGTGGCTCGTTTCAGAATATCAGCCGTCTCAAGCATTTCCACCATAAAGGTACTTTTATCCCTAAACAGGTCATCCTTGGCACCAATTCTCGAAAACAATTTGTCGACGATTCCAATCGTGGCAGCTTCGGCTGGGACAAAAGAACCAATCTGTGCCAGGATGGCGATCAGAGCCGTCTGTCGCAGAAAAGTCGATTTTCCTGCCATGTTCGGCCCAGTAATGACATGCATTCTTCCAGCATCAGAATGGAGTGAGACAGAGTTGGGAGTGAAGACGCGACCACACGTCAAGAGACCGACTTCGACGGAGGGGTGTCGACCATTGGTGATATCATATACATTGCTAGAATCCCCAAGTTTTGTAAGTTTGTCTGTTTTTTTTGGCAGGTGTGCGTATGCGAGAGATTTGGCTTACCCCTCAGTTATAGTGGGTTTCACAAACTTGAGTTCACCCGCTATCTTTGCAAAGGACAGCGCGACATCCAACTCATCAACAATATTTGAATTTCGCCGCAGACAAAATGAATATTCATTGATCTAGTTCCAATGTTATCAGTGTATTTGTTTTCAGAACGATCGAAATCAGAGGGAGCTGACCATCTTCCGCAACGTCATAAATGCATCTTTTTCTGCTTGTGTTAGATGTTCGACGATCGTTATTATTTGATTCCCAAGATGAGACCATTCCTGGATTGGGTGAACAAGTGGTTAGGTGAGGAGGACGTAATAAAAAAAACACAGAGGAAAAGAGACGGGCTTTATAGAAATAACATTTGGTATTGCCACTCTCATAGATCGGGACAAAGGAAGGACTGTGGTCCATCTCGCTCTGACCACGTTTGCGGGCGAGGTGTACGTGCATCCCCTGGCTAGGCGAAGCTCTCAGGGTGAGAGAGGGAGCAGCTAGATTTTGTTGATAAATTTGAGATGATTTGATTGTAAGTTGTATATACCGTAAGAGGATCTGAGTTTATCTTCTAGCCTTTCTTTTTTTGTCAGTAGGCGTTGGAACTTGGCGTGTAGAGATCGGAGCGTCTGTGAAAACCTATAAAGCATCGACTTGAGGATTCTCATAAAAAGGGGTACAAACGTACTCTGGTTTGATGTACCATCGAATAGTAGAGATTTTCCAATTCTCCAACTGGCTCAACTCGTCTGGGGCCTCTTGCTCAAGTTCATCCGGTGAGCCAGCTGTACTTTCAATATCACTACCCAAGGCTTTCTCAATCATCTCCGACAACGCTTCGAGTACATGCATACGCGAGATAAGTGTATCCACACTCGTCCACTCTCGCTCATCATAGCCTTCTCGTTCATGCGCTTCGAGAGTCTTCTCTGCAGTAAGCGTGGTAGAGATTTTCAACCAAACGCGAATGGTCCGACCAATTGCTGCTAAATCGTTTTGGTCACCTCTTCCCGCGAGGAACTTTTGTGTTAGTCGAGTCGTGTCACATATCTGATTCAGTAATTGGGTCACATCTGCTGCTAGGTGTGGTCTACAGGTGAAAAATTCAACAAGAGATTGTCGCGCTGTAATTTCGGCTAGTGATGTACTCGGAGAACCTACATGTCCCCATATTTAGGAATATATGTGTATATGCGTGTAAAAAAGAATCACATACATAGCCATCGAGAGAGGAGGCGAGTGCCACCATTGGTGATCGTACGTTTGATCGCGCTAAACAAACTTCCTCTTGAACTACCGTCGTATTCCGTTTCACGGATCTCTAGAGCCTTGATTGTATGTGCATCAATTTGCATTCGACCACCATTATCTTGAACGGGGTTGGTCAAGGGAGGCATGCTTTCTAAAAGGTTGGCATTAAGGTAAGACGTCAGGAGGTCAACAGCAGTTTGTTCGACTGTTGAGAGTGGTATTTCTTCTGAGTAGTCAGGTCTCGGTGCCGTCTGCTCTTCTGTAGGAGAATCCATTGACTTGGATATGAAATTAAGAAAGCAATTTTCTTCTACAAGTGCATTCATGAGTGGATGTTCTTTGACGCCCTCGAATGTATCAGACAAAATGACTTCGCGAGGATTAATTCGAACTAGATCATCCTGAACAGTTTCCAACGGTGTCTTCTTGGTATAGAATTCTCCTGTGGAGACATCAATCCAGGCAAGTCCTATCATGGGCGTATCGTTGTTTATCTCCCCCTGAGATGGAAATGGAACATCGATAGCAAGTAAGAAGTTGTTCTCAAACGCGTTCAGAAACGGTTCGTCTATGAGTGTTCCAGGAGTAATGATACGTGTTACGCGTCTGTCAAATTCTTTTGCACCAAATTCTTCCTTGCGGGGGAATTCTTCGCACATGGCGACAAAGCGTTTGTGTTGTTGAACAAGAACTTTGAGATGCTTATCGAGATGCAAGAGTGGGAAACCGCACATTGCCACTCGGGAACCACCCCATTTACGACTAGTCAATTTGATATTGAGGAGGTTGGCGATATCTTCCGCTTGATCAAAATAAGACTATTTGAGTTTGCCAATGAGGGGACCTCGCAAAAGTCACATGAAAAGGAGACGCGCCTCGTAGAACTGGCCTACTCGGGTGAGTAGTAAGCAGTGAGGGAACTTGCGAAGGTTTTCCTGGATTCCTTGCGCTAGGACGGTTTGGGGCCCTTTGAATGAACCTGATGGCTGTCAAATTTTTGTTTGTCTAACATGAAGAGAGCATACCCTCTTCACTGCGTATAGATACACCCTTCGAACGGCGAGGCCGTTTGACAGAATTGATCGCCGTGACATCATCGGCTTTTAATTTCTTGACTCGCTTGGGCCTTACAAGTTCTGGTGGCATGTCCTCAGCAGCCTCGTTCATGATACTTGTTTTCTCATAGCGAGATGCTGCAGAAAAGTCATATATCATGATAATTGATGGGAAAGGAGCATACTTCTAGCCTTATTTTTAGTTTGAGCATTGGAATGATAGTCTCCTAGAGGTGTTGCACGGGTTCCATCAGGGAGGGTGAAAAACTCTGGGAGATCTCGTATTTTCTTTTTCGATCGTTGGGGGGCTTTTTTTGCTGGTTCCTGGACACTAGAGCGAGAGCTTGACGTAGCATCAGAGTGGTTTCGACGCGTTTTTTGAGGCACAAAGTGGTACAAAAGACGACTCAGATCCACATGCCTCGCTCGTCGAAAGAGGGAGGGAGAAAGAGTCATGCAAGGCGGAAGGCTTTCACAGCAGACCTCCTTACAGTCAAATATAAGTTCAGGGCCGTAGCGTAGCGACTAGAGCAATTAGCGTTCTTTGGAGATCAATTTTAGGGATCACGCTATGGCGGAGTTTGAAGGGACAAATAATACATCAACACCGACCTTTGGAAACACGTTCTTTCTCTCTCCCACCCATTCAGCTATGTCCTTCGCTGGCAGACGCAGGGGAAACAAGGCCAAGAAGGGCGTTCAGTTCACTGTCATGGTAGTCGGTATGTGTTGCATGTGAACAGCAGCTTGCTCTTCTAAGTGACTTGTAGGTGCCTCTGGTACTGGTCGTACCACTTTTGTGAACACTCTGTGCGAGGCTGAGGTGCTCCCGCACCAGAACTGTGATGACCCTGCCTCCGTCTACCCTGAAGATGGTATGAAAATCAAGCCAGTGACTGTGGGTACGTCGCCGTCGGAGAAGGGTTGTATCCAGACATCAACTCATATGTTGATCCACTGCAGATTTGGAACGGGACGGAGCGCGTATTTCGTTGACTATAGTCGATACCCCAGGATTTGGTGACAACATCAACAATGAATCCGCGTAGGTCGTGTTGATGGCAAGCAGACTTGTTACTGAATTGGCAACAGATTTCAGAAGATTGTTGGATACCTCGAGCGGCAATATGATGACATTTTAGCTGAAGAATCTCGTATCAAACGTAACCCTCGCTTCAGGGACAACCGTGTTCACGCTTTGCTATACTTTATTCCCCCTACAGGGCATGCGTACGCGTCCAAGGTCAAGCTTTGTGAATGGGATTAACTTGATGATTTTAGGTTGCGGGAAATGGACATTGAGCTTATGCGTCGCCTTTCTCCGCGTGTTAATGTTATCCCAGTGATTGGGAAAGCTGATTCGCTTACGCCGAGTGAATTAAAGGGGTTCAAGAAGAGGGTAAGTAGTGGGTGATTGGGGCTGAATGTGTAACTGAATGTGGTTGAAGATCATGCAAGACATTGAGTACTATGATATACCTGTGTACAACTTTCCGTATGACGTCGAGGAAGATGACGAGGAGACTATCCAAGACAATAGCAAACTGCGGGTGAGTGTGAAAGCTAGGCAGGTGGTGCTTATGATTGGATTGGTGATAGGCCATGATGCCATTTGCGGTTGTGGGATCTGAGGAAGAAGTGGAAGTGGATGGGCGACTTGTGCGGGCCAGGGTGTACCCGTGGGGAGTTGTTGAAGTTGACAACCCGCAGCACTCTGACTTGAGTTGCCTGCAGAGGGTGTTGATGGAGTAGGTTGATCTCTTGAGTTTCTGGAAGGGGCGTTGACTTGGGTAGTTCGCACGTTCATGACTTTAAGGCGACGACGCAAGATACGTTGTACGAGACGTATCGGACCCAGAAGCTATCCAGCACTCTGGATGGGGAAGGGTAGGTGGCGCCTGGACTGGCCGAAGACGCGACTGATGGTTCCTTCAGGGAGAACTCGCTGCTCCCCGAGGAGCTTGCCAACCAAGGGGTGCGGCTGAAGGAAGAGCAGCTGCGCCGGGAAGAGGAAAAGGTGAATGTGCATCGTGAGGGTATGTGCGGATAGCTGACGGCAATTGGCAGCTTCGCGAGGCGGAACTGCGGATGCAGAGGCAGATCAACGAGAAGAAGCAGGAGCTGCTGGCAAAGGAGGAGACGCTGCGGTAGGTTTAACCTGGTGGTGGTGACCTGAATACTGACGATTGTGCAGGAATCTGGAAAGCCGACTTGCGAGTCAGGGGGAGTACCGAGAGTAGTAATAATAAAGTTGGCAGTAGAGTAGACACGTGTTCAAGTTGATTCTGAATTTTTACATGGAGCTTGAGCAGACACGGGGATACTGGCTTCGGCGCTCAGCAGACGCTCTCCGTCCTCCCATCCCCCGTCCTCACGACATGTCCCATCCCCGCCGTCCCTCCTCCCGACGCGCTCTCACACGCGCCCTCCAGCTCGCTCGCGAGGCCGTCCTCCTCGACTCCACCAACGAGGACCCAGAGGCTGCCGTCCAGGCCTACGCCCGCAGCGTCGCGCTCCTCAACGAGGTCATGGACCGTGTCCAGCGTGGCGAGGACAGCACAGAGTCCCGCCGCACCCACCGACGGCGGAGTGTCGCTGCCCAGGAGGAGGAGGTACGCCGGCTGCAGAGCATCCACGACACCTATGCAGACCGTATGAACATCCTCAGCATCATCTACAGCATCCCGCCCGCCCCGTATCTCTCCCTCCGCTCCCTCCCCCCCGCCTCAATGCCCCCCGACGACCCCCTCCCCGCCCCTCCCCTCCCACCCCTCTCCGAGGAGCTCCAGGACAACGACGACGACGACGACATCCCTCTCCACACCCCCACAAACTGGCGTGCCTCTTCTCATCCCTTGCCTCCCATCCCCTCTCCAACTGACAACACCCCCCGCACCAGTCTCCACCTTGCCCACCCTCCCTCTTCTCCACGCGGCCCCCGCAAGCCATCCGCACCCCCAGCCCCACCCCCAGCCCCTATCATCAACCCATCTACGTCCCATGGAACCATTTCTCAACGTCGTATCAAGTCCATCGACCCCCCTCACGACGGCAGATTCCGCTCCTTCTCTCAGCCCAATCGGCGGCCCTCTACCAGCAGCTCCATCGATCTTCCTCCCCATCCTCCCTTGCCATCCTCCCTCAATTCTCGCAGACCAATCAAGCTCACCCAATCCCCAGATGCTGGCTCCCCCTCGATCCCCTCTCTCACTCCCCAGCTCCTTCATACCCCATCTGCCCCATTTGTGCCTGTCCCCCAAGGCCAATCCACCGATCCCCTGCGCAAACCTTACTACATGATGAACCTCTTGGCCACATCCATGTCCTCTCCAACCGGTGGTCATATCACTCGTCGACTCCACGTCCCCAACGAGGTCTGGTCCATCGGAGGTGTCAAGCTGCCAAATGTCCCCGAGAAAATACGCGCTCTCCAATTCCTGCTGGCTGCACTGGCTGAATTGCAGATGGCAAGCTCAGAGGTCTTTGGTGCCGGCAATGTCAGCAGCGGCATGGCAATGGGCATTGGGAGCATCGGCCCTAAAGAGGCAAATGCCTGGGTGTTCAAACTGGAGGACTTTTCGAATGTATGTGATAATGTCGTCAATGACTTTGGAAAGAAAATCGGCGTTGGTGAGGGTTTCGTGCTCAAGAAGACAACCTGGGGAGATAAACTCAGTCGAAGATTTGAAAAGTTTGCCAATGGCAAAAAGTATGGTGTCTCTGTCTTTTTGCACACTCAACTTGTGGCTAATTTACCATCAGCGTCGACTCCCCAACTGCATACATGTCCACTCTGAAGAAAATCTTTCACGACGTCCAACTCCTCGACGAGCATACCAAGGCTGTATTCTCCCAACCCATCGCTCCTGCTTATGCCGCCTTTCCCCTCGAATCTAGAACGTTGGCGGAACAAAAACTGAGACGCGCCTCCGAGTTCTTTGCCAGTGTGGTTTTGGCCTTTGTGATTCGAGATTTGGCCTTGTTACTTGACAAATATGTCAAAAAATGCGAAAAGGCTCTTGAAGACTGATGTTTTAAACATTGAGGGAGTTGTTGTTCATTCCGCAACCACACGGATCGTTGGAAAATCGAGTCAAATGAAGTATTTTTGAAGTGTATTTTAACATGTTGCAACTCATGTATGTAGAAGCCGTGGTTTTCTTCTTCTTTTCTACTTTTTTTGAAATTCATATCTCCCATCTGCTCCTTCATCTGTCGTCATCTGCCTTTCTCATTTTCTTCCTGTGACAATTCGAGTTTGTAACAAGTTCATTTTCGTGTATTGACGGAGAATATCTGCTTTCCGGTTCTTTACGAAGCAGGGATTATAAAGAAGTGGTGTATACAAATGCATTTCTAAGAACAAAAGTTATGAAAAGAATGGCTGAAGAAAAACCTCTCTTGACCTTGTGAGTCGAAAGAGATAATAATACACGCAAGGATAAATATATCACGAAGCTAATAATTTGATTGAAATCAAAAATTGACGGTATCTCAGGTACCTGATAAGAACCCGGAAACAACACGAAGCCGTTGCGCTGACATGATGACATCAACCACCAATGACAAAGAAAATATGCACAATAGCTTACTATATTCATGGTGAGCGTGTCCATCCTCATCATCGGAATCAGCAAGAGGATCGACATTCGTCACCTTACGCCATGCATCTAGATGAAAAAAAATCAAGTCGGTAACCGAATTCCAACAAGGGGGTGAACTCACATTCCAAGAACGATAGCGACGGAACTGAATTGGGAGTCTGATAAATTTCTGACGACGACCGTAGACTTGTGTGGTCTCCCCGATAAGGGGCGTACCGTACATCCTCCGAGTCGGCTGACGAATCTAGAGGTTGACGCCGTGGATACTGATTCTGAATATCCATGGCATGTTGATGAGCGCTCGCCCCCACTAAGCCACAATTGAGTTGAATGACCAGGAAGAATTAAGAGTAAACGACTTGCTAGTCTCATTACCAGTGCTTGTGCTCTTGACTGCTTTCTGTTTACGACCCTTGTTTACTGTAACAGCAGTCGATCTCTTGCCCTTGAGGGCGGAGCGGGGTGTTTTGGCTGTGAAGGGATTCAACTTGCCTGCATCGGTTTCTTCTCTAATGAAACCAGGCGCATCATCCCCAACTAAGCTCCCACTTGCACTTGCACTCGAAGGCATCGTCTGTTTGCCTTTTTCCTTCAATTCTAGGGTCCTAACAAATTCGGCCCGGATTCGACAAAGATTCTTGGCGAGCTGGATTTCTTCAGGCAGATCTACATTCTCTAAAGCTATCTGTTGCGGACTCAAAAAAACCAAATACGGCTTCCCACCCCTTCTCGGATCACCAAAGGGATTGATGATGACGACGTCGTCGTCGCTGTGATACATGCCCGGATGACTCGGCATAGAGCTCTCCAGATAGTTGAAACAAAGCCACAAGAAAGCCTTTGCCCGGCTTTCAGAACTCAGATCCATTCGCATGAACAAATCAACAAAATCAATGTCGTTGGTTAGATGCAGCTGTCCGACCGACTTGAAGGCATATAGCGTTAAATGAACAAGCTCATTTTTTTTTCAGTGGACCAAAAATACAGATTTTACGTACGCTGGAATGATTGACGAGGCCAAAAATGAGATTGAAAGCAGTTGTGGGCGGAACAAAACCAGAGTTCTGAGAGTGCTTTTAATGAAACGGTGCACAGGATAGGGAGCAATACATACCAGGCGTGAGAGTATGTCAACAGGGAGGCGGGGAGGTGTAGCTGGCTCCCCTTCCACTGTCGCCGCTTTCAAAATATGCTTGATACGAGGAGCATCCTGAAGGTTCCCTGATGTTCTTTGCAGCGCAGGCACAGGATGATATGAGCGAAGCGTCGTCTTCATTTCTGGAAAGACTATATATATATATACGGTCAAATCAGATCGAGAAGCAATAAAAAAATTGTACGTACAGCTCATAGTCGTATTAATGCGCCCAGTGTTCACGAGCAACGCAAGCATAGCAAAATCTTCCGCAAACTCATTCGATTCCCTCAATCTGTCGCGAAAATTCTTGGTGGCCTTGGCCGAATTAAGGATGGTCTTGATGTAAAGCTCTCCAAACGTCAACCTTTCCGGGAAAGCGCCCCTCGAATCGGGCCATGGATTGGTGAACACGGCACAGGGATCAGAGAAGATGCGGCGGAGAAGATCGTATTGAATGTCGCGGCGAGTGAGGGGTTCGTCTTCAAAGCGCTTGATTGGAACGACTTTACGGGAGATGATGGGACTGCGACGATGCGACATTGTTGTTGGGGATTATAATGTAATAGCTGAGAGTTTTTTAATGCGGTTGACAATAAATTATAATGACAAGTCCATGGAGAAAGGGAGAGCTTTTGCAAGGTCACGGGGGGAGGGGGAGAACACGGACTGAACCAGAATTATGACGGTTATGAAAGCTTGGGCCCATTGTTGTAATATGTCATGTGATGCCCAGAGTTCTAATGTCACCGAATAGGTACGGAATGATGCGCAGCTAAAAAAAGCTTGCTTCCACACTTCAAAAGGTCTGGAACGGTTATGAACATGAACAATACATATCGGATGTTTCAGGAGTGGTCACGGTGGATAGCCTTTCTGTCTATACACGAGTTTCACCTCCCGTTGTATATGTCCTATATCTTATGGGTTTGGTAATCCGGGAATGGCTTTTCGACTCACAAGCTCCACGATGCTGGGAGACTAGGATGGAAAAACTTGCCCAATTTGGGGGTGCCAAGCCTTCCAATTATACTGAATATAGCTCGGTTGACTGCAAGGAACAGTACTAACCTCAGTCTCTCTTTCCAATTCGCCCCCAGTTCACGCAAGCACCAAACCCCAAATTCGATTGAGAGGATTCAGACCATATGAACGTCAGGAACTTGATGCTCCTTCTGCTCACATTTCCGGCAAGCTTCTCTTGGTATACTTTCAACCACCCATGTCATGACTCTTGTTTCTGCCGTCCTCTCTCTTAACCACTATTGTTGGAATATCGAGCACTACACTAAAAATAAGTTCCATCTCCTGATGATCAAGTGTTCCATTTTCTTGTCTTTAGATAGAGATCAATAGAGACAGTCGAGATAAGACTTCGACAAGACTCGTTGCAAACGCGCCATGAGTTTTCGTCCCTTTCTTTCTTTTTTAACTCTATCTTAACTCAGCACCTATGCCTCGTCAATATCTGAGCCAGAATCGACCTTGAAGTATTTTTGACCCTTCGGGTATCGCACAGCTGGACACGAAAAAGCCTCGAAGCGGACTGTTGTCTAGGGTCCCACCTGCATGATCTCATTTTTTTTGCTGATACGTCGTGTGCAATTCCCATCCCCCCCCACCGACTGCTGGATAGTGTCATGTCATAATAACAATGATCCTCGTTTACGATAGAAGTATTTATAGGTCTAAAATTACAGATATCAGACTTAATCGACATGACGCGGATTACACACTGCGTTACTGTACGACTACGAAGGAGAAATGTAGTTGGATATAGAATGGGTAATAACAAAAAAAAGAGGACCTTGGACATTATCCAAATCCAAATAACTATGGGAAAAAAGTGCAAAGAATGGATATCCTAAAAGTGAAGAGATGCTGAAAGGGAATAAAAAATTTACAACCTAGGAGTGGGTTGGGGGAATCAAACTAGTAGGATATATAAATATAAGAAAAGTCTAAGTAAAAATTCGGATCCTTGTCATCTTTTTTTTTGGTAGGTCCAACGATTATCTGCAACAATGTTTAGCCAAACGTCGAAACCAGAAAAAACGATACATATCCTCACCAGAACGCCACGACGAAAGGTGCTCGAATAATTCTACCACCACACTGCTTCTATACATCAGCCCATGATCAGCTCCCTTGACAACTTTGACATTGCATTTCTCAAAACCCATAGTGCGCTCCATCCACCGAACAGCATTCTCCGCAATCTTTTCGTCTTTATCCCCATACCAAACTCTCACAGAATGCGGGTAATTGGAATAGGAAAAACCCCAGGGATGGTTGTCGTGGTTAAGGATCTGTAGCAAGTCGTTATGAGTTCCTTTGGCAGACTCTGCATGTGACGCTGCGATCAGAGCATTCCCGAGAGCTACTTGGTAGGAGCTAGTCGGCCCTACACTAGCCGTAAAGGTGGAATTTGCAAGACTGGTAGCGGGTGATGAGGGCATCGACATTGGAGCTTTTGATGATGTGAAGGAGATGGATCGATGTCCATTGGATCGACTGTAGTGTTGACTGGTGCTGGATGTTCGTGGTTGGCTGCCCGTAGATCTTTGACTAGCTGTCTCAATGCTCTTGATCCATCCATAGTCACTGTCCAAGGGGACGTGAACATCAAGCTGAAAGGAAGGTATAGGACTCGAAGGCACTGATTTCACAGATTCTCCTCGACCCTTAGCTTTCAGAGATCCCAACGACCGAAGACCCCTGAGTTTCTTTCCGGCAAAGCTGCTTTGTTTGGTTTCTTGAGGGGCTTTCAGGCGTTCAATAAACCCGCGTGGCCCTTTAGACTTGGATGCGATGCGCTCGATTGAATCTGCTTCAAGTGTGCTCCGACTCTCGAAACGACCCTCGAAATCACGAAGATCGTCATACTCGCTGAAAGTATCGGTGCTAGAACCAATGCTAGGTCTCGAGAGCCTATCAGCACCTGGAGGGTCGGTGGCGTTTAGGTTGACGGCATGTTTCAAATCCTTGGGGGCTGTGTAACCGATGCCCTCATATGCGACTGTGGGAGGTTTTCCAATCATCCACGCCTGTATCCTCCATTCAGCCGCCTGAGCAGTTTTGAGGATACCGTTGGGTACATATTTGAGCCATTTGTACCCACTTGCTGGAATAAAAAGATATAGTTCAGGAATAAAAACACAGACTAACAAACTCACTGCCTTCGCTCCCTCCGATCCAGGGTGCAAGCAAGCAGACATCGCCACAAATCCTATGAGAGAATTTGTTGGCAAATGAAAGGGCATAAGGGGCACCAGCAGAATGAGCCATGACGCTACATTTATCAAGATTGAGTAGGTCAAGGACCTCCTCGACGACATCAGCCCACTGCATGATCCCTTTGGCAGTTTTATGACGAGGTTCTGTGCGGCCTAAGCCCCAGCTGGATGAAGTATTGATCGATGCATTGATCATGACACGAGCAGAGCACTCACCGATCAATGGTAATAAGCCTCAGCCCCATACAATCTGCCATCTCGTCATAAAGACCCATGACATGTCGCACACAGCCTAGACCGAGAAAAACAAGAATGGGATGTCCTGTACGATCGCCCAGGTCAGATAAACTGACGGTCAAGGGATTGTCTGCTGATGCGTGCGGTGATCGTGTAAGTTTGAGCAGGGTTGTTAACCTTGCGGATCGCAAGTATTGAGCCACGGCTTGCGAAGGTGAGCTAAATAAAGAGCTTTCATAAGGAGAAGCAGGATGGAAGGATGTCATGGACGAAAAAAGCGACGGAGTAGGGCCGCCGGGATCTGATCGAGGAGAATATATACTTGTACTATCAGAGATGATAGATTGTCGATTGGGAAATGAGGAAGGGGATATAGAGGTTATGGGTTTTATCTTGGTCTGGTTTCTGAGAGTCTGCTGGACTTCGTCTGCTATAGAGTCCATGGACGAGCGTGAGATGGAGTCCAGTTCGTGTGTTTGGGTTGAGGAAATCAAATGGTCTTCTTCAAGACCACCCAAAAGATGATAGGTTGGCGTATACAATGAGGGCGAGCGAGTTGTGGACGGTCTTGTACGGACTTGGGCCTCCTTGGGGGCATATGTTCGAATGATGTCGGAAATGGATGGAACAACTGTTTTCGCTGGCTTTTCTGGAAGAGACGTGGCACTGGGAGCGCGACAAACTTCATGCTTGAATCGATGGGAAGGGATCATGGGTGAAGATTTTTCGTCAACAACATCTGGAAACGAAGTGGGAGGGATTTGCGTGATTGTTGCATCAGAAATAGTGCGAGAAGAAGAGGGACGTGCTCGTCTTCGACTCTTCCGCGCCACTCCAGACATGTTCCTCGGGTGATCTTCAGTATCGCTCGAGTCGCTCACACGATTGTCCACCTGCTTCATTTTTGTTCGCCTCGGTTTTCCGCCTCCCAACACAATGCCTGGGGGCGGTGTGGGCAGAGGAGGCTGGTAAAGTGGATGGTGATTTGGGATGCCCAGCCGTGCTCGACTAGATACAAGCAAACTTCCTTCCCCCCCATTCATGCCGTCTACCAGGGCATCCATCACATCCACTCCAGCCACGGGTGCTGCCACGACAGAAAATTGCTCGAAAAAGTCCTGCGACGACGCGCTGTCGATGGGATTGCGTGGTGGTATCGCTGTATGTCGGGTGGAGGATGATCCGGAGAGGGGAAGATGGGTAGCGCTGACAAGATCATCCGGGTGCGATTTCCCTGAAGGCCCCGTGTCTGACCGGACACGTACATAACGTGAAGAGGCGGTAGGCGCAGCGAGGTCCTCGGCGGACTCGAACGTAGGGAAAGTATATGCTGAATCGCCTCGAGGCCGGGTCAATGGTTGGGTGTGCTTGGCATTGCCCTTGGCGACATGAGAAGCTGTGTTTGTCTTTGACCGGGAGAAGGGATTGGAGGATGAGGGTTGCATATCATGAGTGGATAAAACTGGTTGGATGTTGGCCTGGACTGATTTGCCCTTGTCCTTGCGGAGGGACAAAAACGAGGACTTTCTTGGGGGGTGTGGAGAAGAGGTGGATGTTGCTGGTTGCTGGCTGCGAGATAAAACGGAATACATGTTGGAAATTAATGAGGAATGCCGTCAATACGACCCTAACAATACAAGAGGCATCTCAGGGTATCATCTTTCATATTTACCAAACTTGTTCAATCCTACCCTTCCCACATTCAATCGTCTCATTCTGTGCGTACACTACTCAACGTCCAGATATCATACTCATGCACATGTTTCCAAAGATATTACTACATTATGCCTGCTCGTCAAAGCGGAAGAAAGTCAATGCGACGCAGCGAAGCCATTTCATCCAATACTCGGACCTCATTCGCACTCCATGGCTGATAGGGAGGCTGATTCGTGCCTCGTGTCAACCTGAGGGTACGCAAGGAGGGTAGCGCCCCAGACATAAAGTATGCTCCCCAGTCCTCTGGGGACACACATATTAATCGGCTGGACACAACGAGTTCTTCAATCTCATGGAACCGCTGACGTATCGTAGACAGGATCCCGTGGTCAATGTGGAGTCCATGCAGCTCGAGGTGACAAAGACGAAGCGCATGAGGACTCTCCAGTTCTCGAGGCTCCAAAAAGGAGCTGTCAGACGGATTGGCCTTTCCAACTTCATATTTCAATGAATGTACATTTGAAGACCCAAGCACCATTTGAATGTGCTCATCATACTCTGAAACATTTGTCGCTCTCACATACAAACTCTTCACAGTCGAGCCCTCTGGGACGAGATGCAAAAGAAATCCGTTGACAATGCTGGCGTCGTCAAGAATGAGTTCATCCCAGTGGAGGGACACAGGGCTGGAGATTGGGTTAATGTCGATATCTAACTCCGTCAGCCTGAGGCTCTTGAGATTCGGAAGTCTGAAAGCGAGGTCTTCGGACCACTCGATTGACGCTCGCGACGCCAATGACGTTTTCAGCAATCTACCATCAATGTGCAGCTTCTCAAGAGTATCTACTGCGATCACGAAGCCAAGAAAACGCTCTGACCGAACGGCTAGTTCGCCACCCAGAACGAGGCTGCGCAGGCCTCTTAGACCTAAAAGCATCCGGACCGCCAGCCTATCTTGAGGAGAGCCGTATGAGGTGCACGTGAGCTGAAGCGCTAGCTCGTGCACAAGGCATGCTAGACAAGGGTTGGATTGCAATGTCCTGGCGAGCAAGGAACAAGCAGCGAACGAATACAAAGATGGTGCAGCGTAGAGCCGTCTCCGAACATGGTATAACCAGGCCGGAGAAACCAAAGCAAGACGAGTGAGGTCTCTTTCCCACCAGTGATGATTGCTCTCGAGGATAACGGGAATCAGGTCTTCTGGGAAGTCCATCATGGAGTTGTATGCGAGTGCTGTGAATGAGTCGTGGCGAAGTATTGCGTGAGGTTCTGCGTAGGTGCAGCTTGGACTTGACGACTTACGATTGACTAGTGGCAGTACGGGTCAAGAAGTACCACGTAGTTATATATGTATATGTTCAAAGGTTTAACCCGATATCATTGTTTGCCAAAACCTGGACACTGTTCCCTCCCCCATAACGCCTTATGTAATAGATCAAGGACCGTTTTGGTATCCTCGGGCAAACTATCCGGATCATCCTCTGGCTTCGATGTTATCAACAACGGTATTTTATCACCTTATTCCTTTATCTTTTGACAAGTGGCATCGCGGGATTGTGCGTGAGCCATTGGGTTTCTTCTGATTCTGACCCGGACGTGAACCATACCTCCATATGCAAGGAGTGGTCACTAATAACTATCTAGAGTCAGTACGTATCATTAGGATCAATCCCTGCTCTGATGAAACAAGGACCCTATGCGTTTGGCTGCAGAAGGAGACTCTGTGGGTCTAGTTATCTCAGACTGGCACTTACCGTGCAGCCAAGACGCCTCAGAGTTAGCCCGCTCCTGCTTCTCTTTTCAGTTATTTCGTTGTAATTCTCATGGAGGCGTCAAAATCAATCTAAACAGAGTTGGTCTGCAGTTTGATGTCGGTCCAAGTTATTATTATAGATGTGCTGTATGTTGGGTCTTACTAGCTTGCCATATCACGAGGGAAGAGCAGTTGTGGGGGTTAACATACTACTCTGATAGGCTAGATCAAGGCCTCAAACAACCAATTACAGCACGATCACAGCACGTTGAACATAACAAGAGACTTTTGTTCGGCCACCAATTTTGTACTACTCTCATACTTATCCTCTCTGTACGTAGGTGTTTATGAGGATACCTCTGGACGTTCCGGGGTGGCTGGGAATGTCAACTAACTCAGAACTCTATAAACTGCCTATCTCTGCACGACCTCCAGCATCATGGAGGCAGATCTTCAAGTCACTAGCATTCATGGTTCTTCTACTGGCCGCGAGCATCATGCTTAATGGCTTGCAATTCGCATTCTTGCTTCCCATCAGATTGCTTCCTTTCCGGTCGGCGAGGAGTTTCTACTATGAGGGGATCCGTTGGACAAAGGGGTGTTTTGGTTGTCTATTAAGTGGGTGAGGATGAACTGCACTGTTGTCTGGAGTGCTTAGCGTGGTTTTTTAGTCTTGTTGTGCCAGTGGTTTGCGCCAACCAAGCTGCGGATTACCTTCGAAACGCGAGGCCCCGGGGAGTTTAGCCAAGAGGAGATTGAACGTGTTGCCATTAAGAACACAAAAGGCCAGGTCGTTAGCCTGAACCTGCCAACTAAATTCGTTCTCACTGCCAATCATCAAGTGAGTATTGATTGCAGAAGTGCCTCCTGGGACCTGACTGAATAAGGACTCAAGATCTACGCAGATTGGTGGTATGCTTGGTGCTTCCTCTATTTCATTGGTCCAAGCGGCGTACACCGGCACATATTCATCACACTCAAGAAGAGCTTACGATGGCTGCCTATCATGGGTTGGGTAAATTTTCTGAATCCAAGCCTGG
>Ga0153978_1000023_pt1 | contig 29702 bp, 13 predicted proteins | sample TSGA062MetaG_FD_104749 | JGI IMG/M metagenome (GOLD analysis project Ga0153978, IMG submission 104749) | Attine ant fungus gardens microbial communities from Georgia, USA - TSGA062 MetaG | ecosystem: Host-associated > Fungi > Mycelium > Unclassified | place: USA: Georgia, Yuchi Wildlife...
ACTCAACTAAAAAAGCACACAGAGCACTAATAACTTATATTTATACTTTTGTAAGATTTTTTATTATTAATTGATACAAGTAAATACTTTTATAATAAAAATAATTTTTAGTGGCAAAGGGGCCCTTTTTAAAAAAATTTTAATTACCTGCTGCTCCCTTCACTCTTCCTTATTTCTAATTTATTTCTTATTTAATTCTTAATTTTACTTTTAAATTCTGAGATGCGCAAAAAGTTATATGAATATATATATAAAATTTAATTTCAATTCTGAGATACGCAAATTCTATATAACTAAATTTATTTCTTATTTAATTTTTAAAAGTGATACGCGCAAAACTTCTAATATTAACTTTAATTAATTATTTTTAATATTCTAATTGTTATATTTATAATATTTAATACCTTAATGTATAGCGCAATTTTAACTCTTTGAGAGCTTTTAACTTAAATTTCAAAAGAAGAATAATGTCAACTTGTAAGCTTTTATTAACTAATTTAATAATGGAATAAGAGCAACTTTATCTTTTAAACTTATTTTTAGTTTTTAATTTTAATTAATTTATTTATTTAAATTTTATATTTAAAGCTATATGTGATGCGCAGCTTATTATTTTTTATTCTAATTTTTATTTCTAATTATATTTTACTTGGTGAGTATGGTAGTTGCGCAGCTTATACTTTTTATTTAAAATAAAGTTCTGTATAACTTGCTGGTTAGGGAAAGCGTAATACTAGTTTATCTTATTATTTTATTTATTAAAATCTAAATTTAATTTTATTTGGTGGTTATATCGGGTTAGTAAACTATCTATTAATTAATATTACTAGAATAAATAAATTATTATGTTGATTCAAGAATGAATATTTTTAAGTAGTCGAATAGAACGAATTTTATGCATTTGATTAAGAATTTTTTAAGTGATGTATAATTACCATAATATTTATGAAAAGATCGTGCTCATATTCGATATTCAAGTGCTTTAATTTCTTTTAATAGTTTTAAAGAAGTATTGTACTAAAAAATTAATACCATCCTAAGAAGTAATTACAACTGTATTATAAATATTTTTAACGGTAAGTTCCTATCAAATTAGCAATAGCCTCTAGTACAATTCCATCACCTTTTGAGTAATTGAAAAAGTATTAATCATTTGTTGCGGTTCAATTTAAAATAGATAAAACTACTTTTATTTCTGTAAAACCAATAATCCAAGATTTACTTATTACTTTTATAAAATTTTTACATACAATATTTGTCATATTATTAAAGCCAATTCAAGCAGGTGAAATATAATCAATAGGTATATTTATATTTTTAATAGCAAAGATCAATTTATATGACTCATCTTTAGCTAGTATCGGATTATTAGGAATAAGATTAGCTTCTTTAAACTTTAAATAAAAACAAATAATTACTAGTAAGTAGCGTAAATTCAACCAAAAATAGGAATAAGAAATTAAATAATATGTTTTATATTACTAATACGATATTCAGCTATATTATTATTATCTGGAAAAGTAGAAATAGTAATACAACCAGCACCAATAATATTTTTATATTGATATAGAAGACGTACATTATGCTCATTTTAACTTACTTTAAATTGGAATGTTCAATTTCCTTATTTCTTTTACTTTAAGCCTGCTTCGAGCAAACACTACAAAGTCATCTGCATACCGGATGTTATTAATTTTGGTAAATACCAGTCTTCTTTGGGTTAAAGCGTAACTGTCTCTTTATCGCACCGTTTTGTCACCTTTTTTAAATTTATTTAAGTATTCAACATATTTTTATCCGCTTTTTCTAATCCATCCATAACGTAATTACTTATCACCGGAGATCTTATAGCTCCTTGGAAAGTTTAAGTAAGGCTGGTCTCATAATCAATTAAGTATATAAATCCTGCTTTAAGCCATTTGTGTAGGTAGGATTTTTAGCTAAACTATGGGGTAATGTACATTGTTAATTACTCATTCGTGTAAAATATTATCGAATAATTTCAGGATGTCCGCGTTTAATACAAATTAGTCCACGTAATCTTCTCTTATAGCGTATTTTATCTCCGCAAGGGCATTATTGGTTGATCTATCTTTTCGGAAAACTCTTAGCGTCACTGGTAGTCTCCGTTACTGGTTCCAGTGTCAGTTTGAGCAGAGCTTGTAAGCATTTATCAAGTGTAGTGGGGATTCCTAGTGGCCTATTACCATCATTAGCTTTAGGAATAATTAAATAAAGACCCTCTTAACCGGAGAGGCTTTATATTCTTTTGGGTTATTTAAAATCTATGTTGAATAAACCGTTTAAAGTAATTCAAATTGATCCAAAGGTAGTATCTTAGTATAGAATTAACTATCATTAATTTAATAAAGTAAACATTTGGTCTTACATTAAAATATCTCACAATAAACATCAACACTAAAATTTAGTCAATTTAGAAGGAATAAAAAGCTAAATTAATAATTGGGTGTTAAGGTAAAATAACAAAATAATTATATCTACCTAAAACTAAATTAACGGAAGCTAAAGTTCTTATTTTTTTAACTAAATGTAATATATTTACAAAAGTTCTTATTTTCTGATAGTTGGTGCTCTGGCTATGATATTAGGCTCAAATAAACTAATTTTACCTTATATTTCTTTGATCTCTTATATTTTTATATTTAAACTAAAATAGACTAATAATACTCAATATATGTTGAATAATAAATATAATCGGACTTCGGGTACAACGCCTTAAAGACTATGAGTACGACTTTTATATTACTAAATAAAATCAAGCCGGACATGTTGTCAATTAAGGCTAGCCTTGAAGGTACGCTGTATAAATTTAAGAAAAAATAAGAATCAACTATCAACTATCAACTAAGCCATCCGACCTAGTTTGCAACAATAAAATTTTATTAAGACTTCTAGAATTAGTATTATGAGGAGTTCTTAAAAGAAACAGATCTTGAATATGAAGACTTCAAGGATTATTATTTTGTTTGTGCTCAGGTATTAGAAATGCTAAATCTAAATGCTCACCTGGGGTGATATATCTGCCTCTGCCATCTTACAAATTTTTACATCTTCATTAAGATCTTAATCCGTTACTTAAATTAATTTATTAATATAATCTGTTTCATACCAAGGTAGGAGTAATAAAACCAAATAAATTTTCCGACGAAAGGTTATTACTGAAAACATTTTTTTTATCTTTATTGATTAGAGTTAGACTTAAACAAGGAATACCTAAGTCATAATTAAGCATATCTTTTTTTTATTGATTTTTGAAAAATTCATTTTAGTTAAGAGGCTAAAAAGAGCAAGAGCTCTACCAGATTTGAAATGGTACCCTCCTAATTGACAATTAGATAATCTACCTATTAAGCTAAGAGCCCTTTAATTTAAAAAATATTTTAATCTTTTACTTAATAACAGGAGTCTTAAGTCTTAGTATGAGTTTTATAAATAGTTTTTGTTTTTATAGATTGGTATTATTTAATTAGGACCCGTTTAGCTTGGGCAATATTTAAGAAATAAGCCAAATTTTATTAAGAAAATTAGTTTGACTAGGCAAGGGGATCAAGATTAGATTAAAAATACGATTTATTTCGTTCTATATATTTTACTAATAGCTACAAAAATAAACCCATATGCTTTAAGAAGTTAGAAGTTTATGTATTAATAAAAATTAAAATTTAAGTTTATAATATCCTTGTTTCTTGCTCTAAATAAGCACCTGCTTGTTACATAGTACAATATTTTATTAGTATTTTTGTGTTTTGGAGACTGAGACTTGCACAAAGAAGCTAGGTTTAATAAATTAAAGACTTAAGTAACATTTTTTGTTTTTTTTCTTAATGCATAAATAGTCAAATAGTTTGAGTTTTCTAAAAAGAAGTATATTATTATTCCAAAAATACATTACCAATAATTGTTTTATTTGCTAAAAATTTAGCACTTTGAAAACCCGGAAGTTGGTATCAAATTAATATAATAAATATCTAAAACTTTGTTCTTGAAAAGGGTTATAATTATTTAGTATTTTGTCCAGAATAGATTTTATTAGTTCATTACTATAAGACAAAGACAATAGTTTAAAAATTAAATTTAGTTTTAGTGTTAGTGTTGTTTTGCACTAGAAGTTTAAGTCTCATAAAAAGATCATAATCCACTAAGAAGTCCCAAACTAGATTTTTTCTTTAAAGAATTAATTTTATCAAGTATAGATTTTTTTAGTATTTTGGATTGTTTCTAGTTTGTTGAATTTTTAATTTTATTATACAGTGTTTTGCAAGATTGTTTTATCGTATTTTTGTAGGCGATTTTAACTTTTTTTATGTTAATTTGTTAATGAGGTTAATTTGGGTGTTTTAACATTTAATATTTTATTATATTTTCTTTATGTGACATATTCCATAATTTTATTTATAGTTTATTTTTTTAGTCATTTTTTAATTTATTAAGTTTACTTGAAATTTAAACCATATTTTACAATTAAATTGATAATGGAATTTGAGATTGATTTTTATAATTTAGTGTTTTGGCAATTTTACAATTTGTTTAATCCCAAAAATACTCCTGAATTGATGTTAATATGAAACACATTTTTTAATTTATTTTTTTGGTTTCGCCAGTTTTATATTTTATTGAATTGAGATTTCATATTTATATTAGGATTATTTTAATAATTTTGTGGAATAGAATAAACTAAAATAGAATCTGATTAAAAATAGAATAGAATTGGAAATGGAATAGAAATAAGAATAAAATAGGAATAGTGTTTAGGACTGTGTTTAGAGCCAAACTCATAGTTATTTCTTTTAATTATTTAGCTTTGTATAAAGTTATCTTGATTATTTGTTAAATAAGTATTTGTATTTTAATAAACATTTTTATAGGACTATCACTCAAAATATTATTGTTCACTATTTCAATAGATTAAGTTATAAAATTATAATTAAAATTAAGATTCAATGAAGAATAAATTTAAAATAAAGTGTGTAACAACTCACATAAAATAGGTAGTAAATTACATTTTTAAAAATAAATAGAATTAAATAATAATTATCCAATTATAAGCAAGAAATTAATATATATAGTTAAGAAATATTAACTCAATTAAAGCCCAAATTTATCATTAAAATCAATTACCTAAATAATATTACTATAGATAAACAAAGTGTTCTATCTAACACAATAAATTATATCAAGTTATATAAACTATAATACTTTATTTACTAATTTTAGTCTTAATTTTATTAATTTTTATAATTTATTATAATTATTTAATTATTTATAATTTAGTTTAGTTTAATTTAATTAAGTAATTTGTTTAGAGTTAATTCTATATTAAGAGAGTAGCTTTTGTAATTTTTATAATAATTTTTATTTTATTTTAGTTATTCCTTATTTTATTTTACTAATGATTTTTAAGATTTATTTTAATTTGGTTAATTATTTTAAATAATATTTTTAGCAAGTAATTAATTTTAGTTTGCTTTAATAACTATTTTTATAACTTTATAATTTATTGAATTTATAACTTTTTTAACTTACAATTTGGTGCAAAGGTAACCTATTGATTTTAAGTAATGTTTAAAAGTAAACAATTTAAATAAAAGGTATTTATTACGGTTAGTTATTACTTAACTAATTTTTATTAAGTTTAGTTGACTTAGTTTATATATATTACGGTTATTTCAGAATTAATACAAATATTTACTTTGGGTTTATAATAAATTATTGTTACTATGATTAGTTTAGATATTTTTACTAAATTTATATTTTTATAATCCCAACAATTTAAATCCATTTAGTTTCCACTAAGCTTTAACAAGTAAACACAGTTTTATAAAGTATTGTTAACTATTGATTAGTTATTGTATTAGGAATTTTATTCCACTAATTTCTTAGTATTTACTTTGATTTTAAAACAACTTAATCAAGTTTTATTTGATACCCTTTGTACGAAATATTACTAATATCTAATAAGATAATTTTATCTACTTAAAGTTAATTAGCAAGAGAACAAGATTTGTGAGATTTATATTAATTATTTAATATTTATTATTACTTTCCTAATTAGATTTTAATAGAAACTTGAAATTAAAAATTAACTTGTTTAATATTATTCATATAATAAAAGACTAGCTTGTGTGATTTTTATCAATTAATTATTTTCATTGGAGTTAAGTTTTCCTGTAAGTTTAACAATTAAACATATTTGTAAAAATACAAGTTCTTGACAACTAATGGTTTACTATTTTTTAATTATTATTCAATAATTGTTTTTACTTTATTTTGGTTTAAAATTTAACTTTCAATTTTTCATAAAGTATATGATTTAATTAAGTAATTACAATTAGTATCTTATACTATTAATTATACTTCTTAAGTTTTTTATGTTAAATTTGGCGATTAGCTTATCATTAAATAAGTTCTATCTCTTGTTTCAATTAACTTATTTGAATTGACGGTTTTAAATCAGAGTAAAATAGTTTAAATCTTTAAACTTTACCAAAGCTATTTGCGTAATCTGTATATATTATTATATTTAATTTTATGTTAGCATTTAAAGAAGAAACAAGTAAATTGTTCGTGGTTTTACGGTAATTAAAGATAAGACAAAGCATGCTGTCAGAACTCAAATAAGCCAGTGCGCCTCACAACGCAAACAGGTCAGCCCAACAAATCTTTAAAAAAATGTGTGTTTAGGCAAATAAGTAAAGCTGGAAATACTAAATAGACAGTAAAATTTACAAATGGGGCCACAAACGTAATGGGTGTTTTCTTTTTCATGTTAGTCAAAGCTAAGTTTTTTAATGCAAATTTATTAGCTCCCTTTTTAATCTGATTGACATGGTATATATATATGTATATTATTATACATTAAGTAGTTAAGATCTATCGGTTATGGTAACTGCATCATGATATACGGCCCTTTGCTTAATGAATAGCTGTTTTTAAGTGTGATATAGTTCAAGCCTGTGGGGCATTAAATTTAATTAGCTCAAGTTTACCAGGTCATCCTGGAAGGCGTGTATTATTATTAAATCGAGTTGAATAATGTTACTTGATAAATATAATATATATCTGCTTAAGTAGGATCCAGTAAATATACTATTTTAGTAGCTTCTTTTTATAATCTTCTTTCATTTTAAAAGATTCGCCTAAAAACTAAAAGTCTAATTAAAAAATTTAAATTTTCTTTCCCCTCTTCCTATCAGTTAATGTTAATTGTTTGAGAGTAATAGTCTATTGACTCACTGAGATTTGGAGTATTGTTCTTATTTAAGGAGTACATTATGGGTAAATTAGCCAGCATGGGATTTTTTTCAACCTTTTTCGCAATTTAAGTAAATAACTTTATTTAGCCCGGTTCAGTAACGCGAGCTGTTATCTAATTTAAAATAAAATGGCCAACCTCTGATGATATGTTTAAGTTTGGTTCTCATATCAACTGCCTCCAGGATTTTAAAAATGGAAAATTTATTTTATTTTTGCCGTGAAGTTTATAACTTTCTTTTGTTAAGATAAAGTGCAATTCCTCCTTTATACCCTTTTTGATATAAAATGTTTCTTTTGCAGCCATGTATTTTAAGGTCTATTCTAATAAATCCAAGTGACCCTTAAAGTAAACAATTTAGTTTTTGAGGAGCTTCTAAAAATTTGTCTACCGCCGGTCTAAAATACTTAGAATGGGTAAATTTAAGGTTGTTTTTAGCAAATACAAAAAATCATCGGTGTACCTTACTATTTAAAAAGTAAAGCTAATTCAACAGCTTTGATTACCCGTCCTTTAAAAACTAATCATCTAAGTTTATAAGTAGTTATTAGATGGATAGATTTGTACACAGCTTTTTCTAGGCCTTTAAAACTAAAAATAGTGTGGGGGGGGGGGCCCAGCATCTGACTTCAAGTGATAGGGTCAATTAAACTTTTCTACAAAAATATCTTAGCTTTGAACCATTTTTCCACAAAACTCTTTAATTGAGGGTGAATAAATAGATTAGTTAAAAGTCAATTATGACTTATGTTATCAAATAATCCTTTGATGTCAGCATCTAAGATCCACTTTTGTATCACTTCATTTAACTGAGTGTATGCACCTAGTCCTGCTTCTCAAAAATCTTTTTACCATATCTGTATATGGATTATCTAGGTCCAGGGTTTTAATAGCAATCCTGAGACAGTCATTTTAATTTTACAGTCTCGATTAGGTCTAAAACCATAGCTGTCGATATCACTAGTTGCTTCGAGTAAAGGCATAAGTACTAGGTTTACTAGTGTTTGCAAAGCTCTATCTTTTATAGATTGTATTCTTAATGGTCTCTTTTCATATTTACCTTGTTTAGGAATTAACACTCGTTTGATATGACTAAGATGGTAAGCAATTTGATGATCTTTCATTTACCTTAGGTATTCAACTAGAGCTTCGTAAGATTTGTGAGTTCAGTCTTATCTAATATTTTCTTATCTATTCCAGTTTAAGCGGTTTAGAATTTAGCAAGTTTATCGCATGTAGTCTGAAAGCAAGTGATCTGACTAACAATAGTTGATATTTTTAACTTATGCGCTATTAAAGCCAAATACTTCTGCTAATTTAACCATGTTGTTTCAAACAACGTCCTCTTCAATTAGTGCCGGATTTTCTGTTCTCTAATAGATTTTTCTTTTAAAGATAATTAGTTTCTGTCCTATCTACTTTTTTAGAGTCTAGATAAAAATAATGAAATCTTGTTAAGGCATACTTAATTAAGCAAGGTAATACCACATGTTAGTCCCTGGCATTTTAAATTAAATGCGTTTCTAATTAAACCATTATTCTTAGCATTAGATTACTTAAGACGTTTGCTTTTTCAGCTTTTGTTGCCCCGTCTAATCTTTTAGAACTGCTTTGTTACGAAACAGGTAAAAACCTTTACTTCTTTTCTATGTGTGGTTGAGAGATAAGGTTTAGAGATATAAGAATATAACTTTAGCGAGGTTCCCACGTTTGTGGTTCGAATTGACTCTAAAAGTCTTTTTAGTTTGCATTGGAATGACAGTTAAAAGATTTTTGGATATGTTTTAAGTCATTTTCTTAGATACTATATCCTCTTATACTGATCAGATTTGTTACGGTTTCTAATAACAATGATCTAATTTTTTAGGATCCCGGTTTAGATAGATAGTCAGCCTTTGCTTATCCAATTTTTGGATAAATTGCTTGCGCTTTACTTACACTTAGACAAGCAGCTATCAAATTTAGAAAATTGCTATCTTCACCGTTTTCCCATTTAACAATTCCTCGCCCCGCACCCTTGTTGGACTGTAGCACAATGCTTTGCTTAACCTTTGTATTTTAGCGATCAGTTTATACTTGAATATTGTTAGCCCGTACAAAGAGTGTCCGTGTCGAAATAAACTATCAAATAATAGTTAAATATATTTAAAAAAAGTATTGAGCAAATATAATTCTATAAATTATAAGATTTAAAATCTTGGTTTACTATTTTCCTAATATAACTATATATATCTCTTTATCAAAATTAACCTCAAAATACTAAGAAAATAAAACTAAATTAATTAATATCTAGGCAATATAGGGCTAAACAAATGTCTAAATTGCTGGAACAAGAGATTAAAAATCTGTCTTCAAAATCAACTAAGCAAGCTAACCAAATAAATTCCTTAATTTATCTCATAAATAAAATTATTCAAAGGTCAAAATTAATAACAGTTAAAAATTCCAATTCACTAAATTATAAAAATATTATAAATGATTTAAAGCATTAAAATAATACGGAAAACTTTAATACTTCTAGTTTAAAATAAAAATTCAACAAAATAGAAACAATAAAATAGTACACATAAATAATGGTAAACTATTGCAATATAAAACTCTTTAACAATCTCTACAAACTTATACAATAATTAAAGCCTAACTTAACTATAAACACTCTCTAAAATTTAACATTAAAAATACAAACTAAAGTAAACAAATATTTAAGAATATACCAATTTCCCCCCAAAAATATTACAAAACAACTTAAAATAAACAAATTTAAAGTGTGTAATAAGTTTACCAAATATAAAGTTAATGTAAATCTTAAATAAAAATTAAAAGGTCAAATTTAAACAAAGCTTCTCCGCAATATTTTACAAATAAAATAAAATCTTAAAAAATAAAATTTAGAGAGCTTTATAATTTTTAAAGGGTGAGGGGCAGTTTCTTCAAAAAATATTATAAAATAAATTTAAAGGCCATTAGCTGTAGCTAATAAAACTAAACTTTTTAGTATAAAACTATAGAAAGCTGTTAATCCTGCTGATATTGTAAAAAGTGTCCGCAAACATAGCACTAAAACTATATTGTCCATAGGTTAAATCTAAAATTCAAACTTTAGTATAAAATCCTTTTAAAGTAAAAATCCCAGGAGTCCTAAAATCTAAATCTGTATTTTAATCTAGATCCTTCTTTTTATAAGTACCAATATACTTGTTTAAATTGTATTGTACTAGCAGGATCTAATCCCAATATTTGCACATAACTTTGAAAGCTTCTAATGCGTTTTCGTGATATCTTACTTTTATATTAACCAATAAATCAACTGATACTACTTTAGATAGTTGTAAGCTCGTAAACTTCTTTTTAATTTTCAATAGCAGCTTGTGGAAAGTTTCATTTCTGTTTAGTTAAATTAAGGTCAAAGTCTTTTTCAAATTAATTAAAATCCAATATATAGTAAAAACTCCTAACCTTAAACGAAGAAGAATATCGATACTTCCGACAAGGAATAAGGAAAACCGCCTTAACAATAGTCTTTTATTAAAAAAGGACTCCCAACCAAATTCAATTCTTACAACGGAAATACAACTATAAATTCGACCTAGCAAAGTTCTTTTACAGCATAAATCTAGATTATCTAAATCATACGCTACGAGAAATGGGTTATCCTGAATCTCTTTTCGACGAAATAGACAAAATCAACCTAAGCATGCCATTAGATCCAGGGACAGGTAAACCAGTAAGAAAGAACGACTTAACATGCAGAAGCCCTCATTAAGAAATACGAGATCGTCTTTTTCATAAAACCGGCCGTTATTCCACGGGTCTCTATATTTAGCCTATCATCCGAGAAAATGAACCTAAGAACTTATTGGTATTACCACTTTGTTTGCCAAGGATTCCATCACTCAACCACTCTGAGCAACGTAATAATAAAAATATTAATGAGTCGAATAACGGGAGAGCTGGTTATCAACCAATAGCCGACGTTGGAATACTCTACAGGCAGCGACCATCCTTCGAGCCCTACAAAGTCCTAAATTTCCAACCCAGCACAGGCATAAAGATCCCTAAAACAAACAAAAAAAGTAGATAGATCAAATACAATAATGTCTGGAAAACCGTGCTAAAATTCCTAGTCCTAATATACAATCCCAAAATATTACACCCCTTAACAACGAAAAGGAACCGTACACAACGTTAGCCAAAGCACTAAACCCTATGCATTTACCTTCTAAGGGTTAATATAGCGGAACATTTTAATAAAACGGGGTAATTAGTGGACAAAGCCAGTCCCGAGTGCGACAGCGTAAATTCTAACTTAATTTAAATTTTGCCGGAAAATATCAAGGCTTCGTAACTAGTCGACTATATCTAGGAGGTCTGAAGCAAGCCTCATAATTTAGAGGTGACTACGAGGAGTGTTCCAGGATAGTTTTAAGACGTCGTGCGACTGGAGTCGTGAAAAGCGACTAAACCCCTCGATCCTTACATCTAAACATCAATGGAGAAAATCTAGATACATATATTTGTAATAGTTCCAGCTTCGCCGCGCTAACTTTAAGTCTACTACTATATAACCTGCGTATCCGATATCATGAGCTACTGCTTAAACGAGTTGGACACTCCAAATGCAAGCTAAAAATAAAGAAAACATTAAAGTACGAAAAGTGAAAAAGCAACTTTACGCCGAACTCTAAAGCGCCATAACTCAATGGCTTCTAGTATTGATAGCCTATACCCATAACTAAAATAAAAAAAGTAAAGCTATGCAATAGTGGAAGTATCACGAATGCAACAAGAATAGACAAACTTTTTTAATTTAAATTTATAAGGATAAGATATATTTTATATAACCAGTATCGAGAATTATTGTCAATTGATTAATTATACTTTCATAAAATGAATAAATTTGATATACCTAAGTCTTTAAAATCAAAAAGGCTTTTATCGCTGACAATGTAAAGTACATTTTTCATATCTAAAGAATAATAACCTATTATTTCCTGAGCATTTTCAATTCTATTTTTATCTTATCTATAACTTTATTTTTATTTTCCAGTATAGTTCCAGTCCTATTATATAAACTTATTAAAATCTTTATATAAATTATATGTTATTTGATTGGGTTTAACATACTTTATTATTGATAATTTTAATAAAATGGTACTATAGCCAAATTTATACAAATTTATAAGTTTCATATCTGTTTGATATAAGTTTTAATACTGTTTTAATAAAAAAACAAGACTTGTAATTAAGATTACTACAATTTCTTAAAGAAAAATTTTAACTTGTTTGTAAGTATTGCTGCTGCTGTTGTTATTAATTCTATTTTTATTATTTTTATTAGTTTTATTCTTATTATTTTGATAATAAATATTTTTAGGTTTAATTGATTTTTTTGTACTATCTTCTAATAATTTTATTAATCTATCAATTTTTTTGATAAAACATTTTAATCAACAGTATTTTTTTTTTCATTTCTAATAACTTTATTGGTTGAATAACTACAATTACCGATTCTATATATACAAAGTGTTTCACCTAGATTAAAAAAATATTTCTAGTTCTTAATTTTATTAAATCATCAATTGAATTCATTGAATAAATCTTTAATTTCAACCTAATATTCCTATATAATTTTGTTATTTTAATTTTCATTTTTATATTTTAATTTTACGTTCTCGTATACAGTTTAAAAAGTTTTTCCTCGATTACACCACCCTCATTTTTATAATTCTATAATTGTTTTAATAATAATAATTAATTTTAATTAAATACTGTTATACTACTTTTATTTTTTTTATAAATTCTATGTGTAGTTTTTTATTATTTTAAATAATTGTACAAATTGATCTTACATTACTAGAAAATTTATTAAATGTTTTTAATAATAAATTAAATATTAATAATCATGAATTGAATCTATTGACACTATTAAGGCTAATATTGAGAACCAATGTAAATTATTTAGTAAGCAGGTATTATAATGTTGGAAGTAGAAACAAAAGTCCATTAATAAATAATGAGTAGATTAATTTAAGTACGAGATATTGTTTAATGAAGCATTTAAAGATGTATTAAAGATATAAATAATGTTTATATTAAGTGGGTTTCTAAAAACAAAAAAGATATTAAATTGAGTCTTTGATTAGTATTGGTAATATGGTTAAATACAAAATAAAAATACTTTAGTTGAATTAAATAAAATTTAGCTTAATTAGTATTCTCAACATTTAAATTAGATAATAATAAGATAATTAATAAAGGAAGTGTTTTATCTAGAATGTCTAAAATAGATTAAGATAATATAAATAAATTTAAACAAAACAGAGATATTTAAAATTATCCGGAACTGATTAAAACAAAAATTAAAAATTCTTAAAATTTACAACACAGTCTACACAAATTAAGTTCATTTAATACATTTTTAGTAAAGTTAAATATATATAATTTATATTCTAATTTATAAGATTAAGATCAGCAGTTAGCTTAAGATAATTGTTTTTGAATAAGAATTAGATTACTTTTATAATAAAATTGACAATTCATAGACAAGTAATAAAATTTTTAATCCTAGCTATAGGAATTTTAAGCAAAACTAATTAATTAGTACAGTATAAATAAATTTTTAAATAAAATGTTAGAAAATCTTGATAATTGAAACTGGAATATAGATAATAAAGATTATTATAATCTAATTGTTATTATAATTATTATATATTTAGGAATTGTTAAATGTTTGGTATTTCATACCAGCTTATATTAAATAGTTAATATAAAATCACAGTGATGATAATAAAAGAACTAATATTGTATAAGTTTAGGGTATAAAGTTATTAGATTATTTAAATATATTAAATTAGATGATAATCAGATATTAAATCGTACCTTTAAGTGATAGACATAGACTTATTATAAGATATGGATGATATTGTTATATTCCAATTAGGTGATACTTTATTACATTTAATTACAGATAACTGTTAAATAATCAAGGAATATGTTATTAACTTTAATAGTAAAGATACTCTTCTTGTAATAAGAATGAATGATAAATTTGATTGTAATTTAACTTTAGAAGGTATTATTTTAGTGTAATTACCTAAGCAAACTTAACCTAGATTGGTAGAAGAGAAAGAAATTTATTATCCTTACATAAATACAGATACAACTAAACTTCATTTATTTTGAAAAAAACAAAACTTTAGTAAGTCACACCTTATATGATAGTATTATTTAAATAGTATTAAATTAATAATCAATAAACATATGCTAAAATTTGTACTACAGGAATGGGGTTAATCTAATTTATTTAATGGTCATAACAAATATAAACCTATTTTAAATAAAAAATATAAACAGATTAAAGCTAATAAAATTTCAAGTAATTGTAATTATAATTAATATACTAATATTATTACAATGGATACTCTATATAAAGTATTATACTTAAAGTAAATAATTATCAAGCTGGTGAACTAGGTAGATCTTTACTATTTTTAGCTGATGGTGACAAATTAAGCCAGACAAAGACAGATAAATAATGTTTAAATATGAATTTAACTAATTTAGCCGATCAATGTAAAATACCAATTAAATATAGAATATAAACAGTTGATCTTATCATTAATGAATAGGTAGAAGCATCTATAATTTATTAAAAAAATTTTATGCTTAAGATAATTTATATATATAATCTAACCTATTAGCAGCCATTTTAAATTTTTATTTTGTTTGCTAGACTATCTAGCTTTAAAAATTCGATATATTATATATAATATCCTATATTATTCTATGCTAGTTGTAGTAAATTCAACACATTGGTGCATAAAATTTAGAGAAATAATTAGCAATTAATGTTAATGTGTATAGTAATAATTTGTACCCCCCTTAAGTGATGAGTTATTACCCTCAATATTTTTATGTTTATACTTAGGTAATTTTAATAAAATTAGATTCAAGATAGAATAATTAAGATACGTTAAGTTAAATAGAAAAATGATTAAGAAATCTTTAATGAAATTACCATACTATATTTAATTGACCGGTGTTGGTTAAAATCTAATAGAACATTTGAAGATATATTGATATAATCAGATTTTTTTAAAATAAAATAGGATAGTATAAGTTAGGTTAGATTCTAATATGATAGGGGTATTAAAGAAAATTTGGTTTTGATAAAATTATACGCAAATAATTAAACATATTCCTTTACGTACTTACATTTCACCTCATCATAATTTGGTCAATGAACTAAAATAGTATACTTTTTATTAATTAAAGAGTTACCTACATTAAGATTATTATCTGATTCTTTCAATAGTATGATAAATATTTCTATTAAATTAAAATTACACCTGCAGATTTACAAATTAGTTATACAAATATTAAGTTTGAATAAACTAAAGTAAAAAAACTATTGAAAACAAGTAAGGTTGCTACAATTAATATAGCAGTACCTACTGATTCTGTGGATAAAGTAACTATGAAAAGATAAATCATGCCAAATTTCATACATTTTTAGATGCAGCTAATGTTCACTTGGTGTTAGTAAGTATGTCTGATAGATCATTACCAGTTTATATAATACTTGATTGCTTTGCAAGTACAGCTAACAATATGAATAAAAATGTTAAACTAGTAAAAGCTGCTTTCATTGATATTTTACTTTTACGAAGAAGGTAATTTTCTAAAACTTCATCAACATTATGTTGCTGCTATCATAAGTGAAACTGATTATTACCAACCTATTGGTTTAACTTAGAATGGAAAAGTTTAATTCTATAATGATAATAAGGATACTATTAAAGATTTAGATGTAATTTCATTTACCAGTGTAAAAAGAATTATAGATAAAAATACCAAATAAGTGATTAATCTATCAACACTACCGTCAGGATATACTGTTGATTAGAAAAATACAAAATTAAATGATTTTATTAAAGGTTTATTCAATTCTAAATATTTTTTAGGATAATTTAAAGTTTTGTAAAATTACATGCCTGCAATCTTAAAGGACTCTATCTAAATCGTACAGAAGATTATATTGAAAGTTGAAACAAAGAAAAAAATTCAAGTCCAGAATGAATCAATTTTGCTTTAAACCATCATTGGTGTGAGTCACTGATTATGAATGAATTGAATACAAGAAATAACATAACCATCAAAATAATGGTGGGTTACTCTTTAATTGCTGTTACCTTATTTTTAATAATGAACAAAATCTATAATTAAAAATTTCCAGTTTACATTAAACACAGTTTTCTCAGTGATTATATTATTACCTGTGACTTATTGGATTTAATCTTTTTAAGATAATTTATTAAATTCGATTTCGCTACCTTTGTTTCTAATTTGAGTTGTATCGGCGTCTTCAAAGAAGTATAATTTTGGTTTAACGATTATACCCTTTTTTAAATTAGACCTTAACTACTATTTACCTATTTTCCTCCAATTCATGGTATGGTAAGGTTTTAAGAATATTAAATTCTCATTATTACATGTCAATGCTAGGTTACCGGCTATATTTTTGAAAGGATTCATTGTTGCTCTAGCATACGCTTAAAATTTTTTTAAGATATTTGAACAGCTGAGGGTATCCCTCTATCTTTAGATATTTTCTATTTTAATTTACCCTTCATCGGCTAATCTGTATTGTTCGTCATATAATCTTCTTAATTTTGTTTAATCTTGGAACAGTTCTAATTAAGAATAAATCATATGATAATTAAATTAAATCATTATAATGATAACTCTTAGTTATTCTTTAAACATTTTTTGTTTGTTTATTAAGTAATATAATTTATATTCTGGAGCTATTTATCTTTAACCAAATTTACCGTAAGTAGTTTTTAATTTTATTTTAGAAATATTTTAGATACAATATCTGTTGCTGTAGATTTTATTATATTTTTATTTTGATCCACAAGCCCAAGAAAAAGTTTAACCCCTTTTTAAAAATTTAAATACCTTATTTTAAATAAACACTTGAAAGGTATTAATAGAATTATTATCTAGGACAACTAAGTTAGAAAAACCCCTCATTTTTAATAAGAATATTCCTAAAATAGGTCACACTTATCTGCTGTTATCTTAGCAAACACGATTCCTAACTTATAATAATCTAAATCTGTATTATTGTTAAATAATGGATTAAAGTTTGGCATAGCTGTTTTAATACCTTTAGGTAAAATGGTAATTCTTATCGTAATGGTAGCCTTCAATCACAAATATCTCACTACTTGCAACACAAAATATACAGTTTTTTCCGAAATAAGCTTTTCTTATAAATATTTGACTAAATTTGAATCATTTTAATCTTATGTATATTGTCTTTGTTCCCTATACCAAACTAGCTAAAGCTAAACTAGTTAATGTGTTAAAATTAGTAATTTTAAAAGTTAAATTAACATAGTAGTATTAGCTAAATTGAACTATAGCTTATAACAGTCCCAGAACATCAGATTTGAAATATTATATAAAATCTTTGTATAAATGTACCAGGTAAATTATTGTATGTATTTAATATAGAATCAGTTATTTTTTAATAAAATCATCAAAGTAATATTTACTGTTTGGTTAAGGACAAATATTATTTAAGTTATCCTTACTTACAAATGTATGTGGGATTAAAACTTTATTAATAGTACAATTAAATGTTTTTAGCATTTTATATTATGCTGTAGAAACCATTTTTGGTTTATCCTTTAGAAGGACACTTAATTTTATCTTTTTATCTTTTTATTCTAATAGTTAGAATATCTTGATCTCCTCAGGTTGACTGCCTTTTTTTTGCTAAAGTTTTAAATTTTAATATATAATCAAATTTACCTAGGTTATGTGCGGATAATTATATCCGTTTCTACTTTACTTGTCTTCACTAATATAATTGAATAAAACATGGAATAATTGACTCTAATTATATCATAACCATTATTTAAACCTTTAGAAGTATCAATAATATAATCATCATAATTACATGTATTTAAAATAAGATACACCTACAAAATATACACTTAATTATCATAATCCACCTAATTTAGTTTAATTACCATAAGTTTAGAAATCAATAGCACCCATTTTTTTTGTTTAATTATATAATTGTTTTTCTGTATATCCCAAAATCATATCTGAAAATTGGTACTAATTTTGTTTTTTCTGTTTATCCCATAATCATATCCGGTAAATAATACTATTTTATCAGTATTTAACATGACCTTTATCGTTATGATATTTATAATACCCTATTTCTCTTTAATTGCATTTTTAGTTATAATTTAATTAGTCCATTTCAGGTAGGGATATTTATGACTATTCCATTAAACTAATGTAGTTTTCCATGAGTTAATATGACCAATACAAATTAAGGTTTTATTAGCTGGAATATTTTCTATACAGAAGTATACTACATTATTATCAATAGAATTGTTTTTTTTTTAATATTAACTTTAATATTAGGACATAAAATTTTTATAAAATAACACATGTCACTGTTAATATAGAAATCTAACTGAGTAATACTAAAAAGTATAGTAAATTCTTTAAGATAAGTAGTCTATTTAGATTGAATCATAAATTTCATAATTTTTCCTAATTTATCTTGACTGTTTTCCTTATCTTGCTCTCTAAGCACTTGCTTTACAATTTCTTTTTTTAGAAAAGGTTCAACCATTTTAGAAAAATCCAAATCAAATATCCAATCTTTTCAAATAACACTAACTCTACAATCCTTTCTCAAATTTCAATCAATTTTTAATTGTTAATATTGTTAATATTCATGTTATTATTAGATTTATTAATATTAGAGTTATTGAATTCTTTAATTTGTATAAATTAATTTCCTAGTTTAATTTTAGTAAAATTTCTATTAAGAAATGAATTATTAATATAGAAGTTTCTAATTATTTAATTATTGATTAAATTCATCTTAGATACACATTAATAGTGTAAACTGACATTTTGCTTGATTAAGGATCTCATTAATAACTTTCAAAACCACTCTCTATTTTAAAATAAAATTTATAAATTCAAAGTATAAAAATTATTAATTAATTAAGTAAGAAACAATATTACAATTAATATATAAAATATAGCTGAGATAACAAGCACTTCTACATACTTTTTAGTTTAATTTAATTTACTACTTTGTCTGCAAATTTGTATAGGATAAGTGGTAAAGCCTTACAAGTTTTGTTTCTAAAATAGGGAAAAAATTTTTAATTAAAACTAAATCAATTCTAATAGTAAATAGTTTCTTAACTGAGAATAAAAAAGTAAAAACTATCTTGTCATTAAATACTATAGCTGATTTTTATCAAAAAAAGTTTAAATCTGAAATAGTTTATATTACTATAATTTAAATCTAATAAAGTTTACAATATAAATTATATTACTATGGTTAATATTTTTCCTAAATTTTGGGGCTCTTAAAAATAAACATTTTGTGTGTAATTAAATTAATTTTTATAGTGCACTCCTTAGCTGCAATCAATAGATTTTTAGCTTAAAACGAGCCTGCGGGGTATCAAATTTTTATTTCTATAAAGCAGGTAGGAAAAGAAACTAGTCATCAGCAAATAAATTACAAATTTAGCTGACTATATTTAGTATTATAATAAAACTATCTTTAGTTCATTATTAAATATAAGATTTTTTTTCTGGGGCACAATTTTTAGTAATAAATTTAATTAAAAATATTTTTTATTTTGTGTTTATAAAAACAGGCACTGTGAGATTCGAACTCACGACTTCTTTGGGAAGTACTCGTTTTCAAGACGAGCGCCATAAACCAGACTCGACCAAGTACCCTTTATTTAAATATATATATTATTTAATATCCTGCTGATTGATAATTATTATTTTTATAATTTACCTTATGCTAGACTAATTTGATTTATTAAAAAAGCAGGCAACTACTACCTGTTTATTTTTGTATAATCACTTGCTATTCATATTCAATTGCTGATGAACCCCTATTTAAATAAGACCTAAGGGATTCGAACCCTTATAATATCCATTATGAGCGAACTGCATTAACCATTATGCTAAAGTCTTAAATTAATATTATATTTATTAAAATTAAACAGTTGTAATTTAGTAAACTAATAAAATGCTTTTTTGTTGCAGCTAGATAAAAATAAATTGAATAGGCTATAAAATATATCTATGCAACTAAGCAACTACTATTATTTGTTTATATAATATAAATTATATACTATTACTTTTATTAAAAATATATAAGATTAAAAAATTTAAGGAGTAGAGTAATCGAAACTCTGTCTGTAAAGTGTAAATTTACTGCTAAACCACTCAGCTAACCCCCTTAATAATTAAGAATAAATCTATTTATTGCCTGAGTTGAAATCTTATAACCTTAAATTGTAATATCAGCTTTTACTTTCTAATACAACAAAATCATAAAAACAAAGCTCCGATATATCCAAGGCAAAACAACATCACAAAAAGTGTCCAAAAATAAAAACTATAAGATATATACAAAATAGTTATTGAGTACTATTACTAAAATAATTAGAATAATCAAAAAAGGGGGTATCCCCTATCTACTACAAAACACAAAACAGCAAAGCAAAGCACAGCACAGCAGCAAATTTTATCTTTTCTGTATCTGCAAAAGCAAACATAAGCAGTAAGCAATTACTGGAACCTAAGTTGACTTACTTAATTTTAAGATATTTTTTTTTGTTTTTACCTTCCCCTACAAACTAATCAGATATAAATCTATAAATATTTATAAATAATATCTTTTTTGCTGAAAGGGGGTTTATTTTGATCTATTCTCCAGCAGCACCTTCCAGTACGGCTACCCTGCTATGACTTTTGAGATGTTACTCAGAAGAGTTAACTGATACTAATTAGCTTAACAAACCCGACCTAATTGTCAAAACCAACAAACTATTTCAAGTAAATAAATACCATCAAAGATTATTAATTTTTATTTAAATAATTAAATAATAAAAATACATAAAGGGCTATAGCTCAATTAAATTTTTAAATGTTGCCAATTTAACAGCAACAACTTGGTAAATTGTGTTATTTTTTATACTAAGATACACATCTATTATCTTGCTGTTCTAGTTTTTACAAGACACATAGTTAGCAGACTTAGCAGTATTTTCCTTCTAAAAAGCTTAGAAAAACAAAACAATAAACAATACCAAATTGTCAAATAAAATGAGTAATAAGCAAAGATTTGTAGAAGTTGTAATTTTGCGACAGTTTCCCCCATCCCGAGCTTCGCCCCAGCGACAGACAGTTAGTTCATCCCGAATGCATTATTCACCGTTGCGTACTAATCAACGATTACTCGAAATTCCTTCTTCATGTTACCAAGTTTCAGGCAACAATCTGTTTATTAAACTATTTTAACTTTCTTTAATGATTAGCTCTTCTTTTTTAAATTATTTAAAGTTTTGCGTCACTTTGTAAAAGTTTTTTGTGGCACGTCTATCATGGAAAATCAAATTTAACATACAATTAAATGAAGTAAACTTTAAGTTTTACCTTCTAAAAAACCTAGATACTTTTTTCGCATTAAGTAACTGAGGACTGAAAATTATTTCTATCTAAGTTCATTTTTTCTACTATTTTGACAATTTTGCTAAAACCTGATTCAGTTAAATGCTCTTTAGTTTCCATTATTTCTGCTACTTTTTTAAAATCAGAAAAATCTAAGCTTTTAACTCCTAGTATAGGATACTTATTAAAAAATGGTATAATTTTATTTACAATATCAGAGTAATTTTTAATTTGAAGTAAAATACATTCTCTTTTTTCATAAATATATTTACCAATTAAGATATTATTATAATAATAATTTGCTATACCAATTAATAATGCTTTATCTCTAACATGAAGACAGGTTCCAAATATTAATCGCACTCTATAACCTATTTTATTATTACTTTTTTCTAAAGAAACACTAAATGTTGAGTCCCCTGAAACAAAACCAGAGATCCAAAAAGGATCAGGGATTCCATTAAATTTATATTGAGGTCTAGGTACAGGTACAATATTTGGGAAAGCTTCCATTAAAACTTGAGTAAGACCTTTATTAAGATTGCTTTTCAAAGCTACTATTTTTTCAAGGCCCTCTTGAGTTAAATGTTGTTTTTTCTTTATTAATTCATAACATTGTTTAAATAAAACAAAATCAGAAACTTTAGCTCCAATAAGTGAATATTTTTCAAAATGGTCAACGATAACTTGTAAATCTTGTAAATTATCAACTCTATATATAGCAGTATTAATACTATTTTGTCTAACTTTCCCTACACCTAAAGTATGTCTAATACTTTTTAATAATTCGATATCTTTAATATGAATATGTATTGAAAAATTAGGAGTTACTCTCCACTTCAATTTAGCGTTATCTGTCTTGTACATAGATACAATGAACGAAGCTTCAGCTTCAGAAAATCCGGTAATAAACCAAGGATTAATCTTAGACTGACAAGATTTTATGTTTGTAGAATAATTTCTGTTATTTAATTGTTTAGTAGGGATTTTGACGGGATAATTTCTTTCGAAACCCATTAGAGTACACCTTAATTGCATTGTTTGTTTTTTAGCTATGCAATAATTACCGTCTACTCGTTGCTCTTTTACAGTTTCTGTTTGCGTAACAAATTCTGATTTAGATCCGCGATAGCCCATTTCTGTTTCCATCATCTTATGAATTATTACCATACATGAATAATTACTTCATCCACTTATAAATTTTCATTTATAGTTTGGTATCATAAGCTTTAGGGTTTCCCCGGAGTTTGGTAATTTTTGCCAATTTAGTGTTAACCCAAAACACTTCTCAGCCCAGTTCGTTAGGGCCATAACGACTTGTCTTAGCCCCTTGTGATAACTTTTAGTAATCATTCAATGTTAAGTATAAATTAACAATAGGGATTGCGTCCGTTGGCGGAACTAACCTAACTTCTCAAGACACGGACTGACGACAGCCATGCAACACCTGTAATTTTCACCCAAGAGTGTTCTTTACTGCTAATTTTAATTATAATTTAATCATTAGTAGTAGTATCTCCCTGATTCTTTTAAAAAAAAGGCTGCTGCAACCTAAGCTACAGAAACACAAATAAAGAGAAACTATTCATGAACTGGTAAGATTTTACGCGTACTGACGTATTAAACAACATGCTTCACTTCGTTTGCTTCAAGAGCGACTAATTTTTTTGGTTTCAGTTTTGCAACCGTACTCGCAAGGCGGAATGGTTATCGCGTTAACATCGCTACTAGCCTTTAATAAGACTAACAACTACCACTCATCGTTGACAGTGAGAGATATCTGGGTCTCAAATCCTATTTTCTATTCTCACCTTCGTTCCTCAGCGTCAATCATTATTGGATAAAAGTTTACACCTTAAGTATTCCATTTAGTATCTACGGATTGTATCCCTACTCTAAACATTATTTGGTTTATCCTCTTTTTGATTCTAGCTTTAATTCATTATTAAATTATTTATCAATTAAGACAAAGCATAATAACTAATAACTTTCAAAGCTGCCTACTTACCCTTTACGCCTGATTCATGGTCACCAGATTTATCTTGCTATATTAGTATTTTCTACCTGTGTTAATCCCATCTTTAATCCATCAAATTTAAGCTAAACCCTCATTGGTTAAATGAGCACCGGATTCGATTAAATTAGCAATTCTACATCAATCTAGATAATCTAGATATTTAATACCGCAAATAGGATATTTTTAAAAATGGTATAACTATTTGGTTTACCTCCGAAATTTTAGATATTACTAAATATAAAGCAGGATTTCTATAATCTTTTTATAGTCTTCCACCCCCTAAGTAATTCATTATTAGCACCAATAAGGTAGCATCACGGGCGTGTTGTGATATTCTAAATCTTAAATATACTTGATAACCAATAATATTTTTGTGACTTTTGAATTCCAACATCTAAATTTTTCTCACCACTTACGAATCCTGAAACCCATTTTGGTATAAGATTGAATAATCCCTTTTTGCTGGATTAATATTATTGCTAAAATCTGATTTTATAATTTCAGATAAACCGGTATTCATAGATGCTTTAATAATTTGTTTTAAACCATTAGCTGTAAGATGTGCACCTTTATTCATATGCTCAACTATTTGCTAAAAAAATCTGCACCTTTTTGACTTAGAAAAGGATACTTTTTAAAATGAGGGATTACAATAAAACTTAATTTCTTAAGACTAGCTACTGAATATTTTAACACATTAGCTTTCTTATCTAAGCTTATTGTACCTATACCACCAAAAAGTCTTTTAGTAGATAGATTAAAGAACTATCTCGTTGATTTAATCCTATTTGAAAAATATCTTACAACCCATCCAGTTTTGTATGCTTTATAAATTGTAGTGCAAAACTACCTTCAGCTTATGTGAAACCTGTTACATTCCAAGGATTTAGTTTAGATTTAAAATTCGAAGTAGAAAAAGTTCTAATACTTAATTGTTTAGAAAGGATTCTGGTTGGATAATTTCTTTCGAAATCCATTAGAGTACACCTTAAGTTTTTAATTAAAACCAACTACCGTCTACTCGTTGCTCTTTTACAAAGTTCTATTATTTGGTATTGGGATATATAGAATTTTTGATTTAGATCCGCGATAGCCTATTTCAGTTTCCTTCATCTTAGGACTTGTTACCATACCCAGGAAATTATTCTGGCCGCTTATAATTTTTCAATTATAGCTTGGTATCTTAAGCTTTAAGGCGTCCCCGGAGTTTGGCAGTTTTTCCCATAATAATGTTTTCCTATAACATATAACAGGACGACTAACGTTTGCGTTCCTGGTCTTACCGAGTCTTCTGGCACCAGTTATTTGGACAACACTTATAGTAAGGTACAATCATTATTTTCCCTTACGTTATCTCAAGTACCACATACAAGTGATCTTAAGATTTCAGTTAGCTAGTTCACTCTTGCGAGCATTGACTAATATTCTTGACTGCAGGTAGATTACTCTACTTGGGGCATTTCATTCCCAATGTGGCCATTTGTTCTATCAAACGTGGCTATTGATCATCGGCTTGTTAGGCTTTTACCCTTCCAACTACCATTAAACAAAATAAATCAATTCTTATAGCGATACTTTTTTAATTTTATTGTATATAGTTTTATATTGATATCCTATATTATAATACATATAACTATTTATATATAAAATATCGTATCCTTTATCATAAATATGCTAATTTATGTTTAATTAATTCTAGCTGATAACTATTTTTATATAACTCATATCTAAATAATAAATTAATATTGTTTGATACTCCACTAGAGAAACGGATTGAGCAGTTTCACTATATGAAATAGTTTCATCTTAAACTATATACTATTTATATTTTTAAAATTAATTAAACTATCCCCTATTCGAGAGGTCTATAAGGTATCTTATTTATCATTACTCACCTTTACACCATGGTCTAACCACTAACAAGTTAATTTACTAAATATTAAGTTGCTATTATATATATTTTATATAAAAACATAATTAAATTTATTTTTCCTTATTAGTTTCGAGTTTCCATTGATTCGCATGTCTTAAAACTACTGAAAAACGTTCAATCAGAGCCAAAATTAAACTCATACAGAATAATTCGATCAAAATTAATTTTAATTAAAGAATTTACATAACTTTACCACTATTTATTTAAAAATGTTTTTAAAAATGGATTTTGCTAATTCAATTCTAATTAACTTTGTCTTATTTTATTTGCTTTTTGCAATTTATCTAATCAAATATTATATTATACTCTTTTAATTTATTTTTTAATAATTTTTTGTCATTTAATAATTTTTATTAATTTTATAAATTTATTTAATTCAAAAACAAATGATTAATCATACGAATACTCAAATATGTGGAGGGCTAAGAACCCAAATGGACCATAAGGCGAAAGCTTTCGAATCTGGAGCAATTGGACTAAGAAATCTGAGCAGTATGAATGAAATGGAAAAAAACCAAATCAACAAATGGATGACACGAAATAGATTGGAAAAAGGCTGACTTAAGAGTGAAAGATATTCAAGAGAAAATAGTTATTGCTATAATGAAAAATGATTTGAAAGAAGTATATAAACAACAGTGATATATGATTAAGACCTTTGAACCCAAAGCGTTACCGATAAGAAGAGTAGTCACAAACAAAGGAGGAAAAACTGATGGAGTTGTTAAATTAATATGAAACAGTCCGAAAGATTAATGAGAAGCAATACAAAATTGCAAACAATCATAGAAAATAATAAAAACTACCATCCACATCCCAGAAGTTGAGAAATATTCATAAACAAGGGAAACCCTTATAATTTCGACCCCTTGGTATACCTTCCAATATAGTTACTGCGGTTCAGGCCGTATATCATATAGGAATAGATCCAGCTGTTGAAGCTATATCCGATCCAAATTCAGTAGGTTTTAAAAGATTTACACATGACGCTATAACAGCGATAAGAAGTTTATTGGACAAGAAAACTGGACCAACCTGAGTGTTGGAAGCAGACATAGAAAAATGTTTTGATAAAATAGACCATGTTAAAGCACACCCCAATTCGGCATAAACACGTATTAAAACAATGATTGGAAGAGATGAACTACATGAGTACCTTAGAGGGAACTTATCAAGGAGGAATAATATCCCCAACGTTATGTAACGTGGCATTAAATGGATTGGAAGAAGTAATAAAGAAAGCCAACCCTTTACGAAAGGGAATAACCCCGGGAGTACATATAATCCGATACGCGGACGATATGATAATAACTGGAAAGAATAAAGAAATTATTATAAATAATTGAGAGATTATAGAAATTTTAGGGGAAAAGAGGAGTAAAACTTAATGAAAATAAGACACTGGTAACACATGTAAAAAAAGGATTTTACTTTCTAGGGTTCATTTTTAGACGTAATGAATGAAAAGCGAAATTAAATAAAGTAACTGATCAAGAAACAGTGTTAATATTCAAACATAAGAGAAAAAGCATTGAAAAACTAATGGAATCTATAAAAAAAATCATAACCATAAATAAACCAATACAGAAGATAATTCAAGAACCCAACCCGATTCTCCGAGGATGGGCTTAATACTTTAGAGTATCCTATCACTCACAAGAAACATTAATAGATATTGACCACTTAATATACACGAAGATGATGAAATGAATCCACTGACAAAAAGGTTAACAGAGAAGAATGGTACAAAAATTCCTAATTCAAACTCAAAACAGAAAATGAAATTGAGGAACCTCCCAAACTAACAGATTGAAAATTTAGGTAAAATCTCCATCATAACATTAAGACCTCTAAAATTGGTAAGGAATACATATCTAAAAAAAGACGTAGAATATTTCGAAAATTAAACTAATCGATGCTAAATTAAGAGCTGACATTTATAAGATTTATACTTCTACACCTACAACTAAATTAAAACTACTACTAAAAGACAACTTCTACTACAACTAATTTACAAAATAACTACTACTATAACTAGACAATCCGGAAGTATTAATATCAACTAATTTATAAAATACTAATTTTAGTAGTACTAAAAGGTCTTTTAAAGTTTTATGTTTAAAGGTTAATTTGAGTGGTGTTGAGTGGAATTGAGTTGAGTTTAGTTAAATATTAATCATGTACCTCTAAATACTCTGTATCCTACTTGATTTCCGATTATTACTTTTCCTATTGTTAGTAAAATAGTTTTATGAGGACTTACTTTAAAATTCTTAAAAACTTATAAAAAAACATGTTCCTATAGATGTAAATTTACTCTTATCTACCACTTTATTTATACTGTTTTCTATTAAGAAATTATAAATAAAATTTACAAAGAACAAATAAAATACTAATTTAATAGTTTAAATAATACAGAAAAAATTAATTTCAGATCAAACTTTTTAAAAGTTACTAAAGTTGATATTATAAACTTTTCCAAATTCAATAAAGCTATCTAAACTTATTTCAATAAAAGACTACTAAAGTTAAGTATAGATATTTAATTTAAGTTTTAGAAAAAATAGCAGATATCTGAATCTAAACAAATTGACTTGTAGTATTAAAACTAAGAGAAAATATATATAGTTAGTTTGTATCTTAAAAATTAATTAAAATAGAGTTAAATTTAGCTTTATTATAAGCATTTTATCTTATAGTTTAGTTAATAAAAATCTTTATAGAAATCTTACTAGAAATCTGTTTAAAATAAGTTATATGTTTGAAAGGTTATCTGTTTTTTCTGTTTTTCTGTAAAAGATTAGAATAAATAATCCTTTCTAAATTTCTTTAATTCTTTATCCTTTTTCTCTGGCGGGCATTAAAAACTCTTAAAAAATTAACTAACAGTATTTCAATCAATAAAAAATAAACCAATAATAACAGTATTTTCTAAAAACAAATAAAGTACAAAAGTCACAAAAATTGTAAAGTTTGCATAGTTTTGAAAAGAATCATTGAGGCTAGCGGAGAAATGAAGCACAAGAACCAAAAAATAAAAGAAATAAAAAGTAACAAAAATACATAAAATTTAAATTAAAAATAAAAAATATTAAATATCTGGCCAATAATTCAATGCAAAAATAACAAGTTATTAAACTAACTAATTAAAAGTTTATTAAATAAAAAGTTATTAAAGTATTTAATCATAGTAAATTAAGGCAACCAAAGGCATTAGAGAAATCAGTGGGTTTAGTTAAGTACAAATAAATAAAGCATTTTATACTCTTAATTTTAGTAATATTTTATTACATATTTTAATATATTTTATACCAGTAAATCTAGTTAATAATATTATTATAAAAAATAATTCAATGTTAAAATTATATTATACGGACACTGATTCTATTTATACAAATTTAAATCCTTATAAACTAAATAAATAAAAATATAGTTGATTCTAAATTATTAGGAAAACTAAAATTAGAGACAATCTCAACACGAGCAATCTTTATATCCCCAAAAGTGTATTATTTAAAAACTAAAGAAGGCGAAGAAATTTATAAAGTTAAAGGTTTAAGCAAAAATACCTTACTAACACAATTAGATTTCGAGCTTTTATTAAATAAAATAATAAAAACACAAGATAAGTGGTATAAAGATATCTCTAAAGGAATTATAGAGGTAAAAACTCAATTGTATACTTTACAAAACTGATAACAAAAGGGAGTTAATATACAATAATCATTTAGTTGAAAATAAACCTTATACATTAAAACAACCTGATAAAAAAATTACTTTAAAATTAAGTTTATACGATACCTAAATTAAATTAACTAAACCCCTTTTAATAAAAAAAATTAAAAACTTTAAAAAAAATAAAAAAAAAATAAAGAAAAAGTAAAAAAAAAATAAAAAAAATTAAGAAAAAAAGAATAAAAAGCTTGAACAAGTTATCCACAAATAATTGTGCA
>Ga0153978_1000024_pt1 | contig 29315 bp, 41 predicted proteins | sample TSGA062MetaG_FD_104749 | JGI IMG/M metagenome (GOLD analysis project Ga0153978, IMG submission 104749) | Attine ant fungus gardens microbial communities from Georgia, USA - TSGA062 MetaG | ecosystem: Host-associated > Fungi > Mycelium > Unclassified | place: USA: Georgia, Yuchi Wildlife...
CATAACTACAACCACCTGTTCCAGCACAGTATCTGGGAGGGTATTCGATACGTTATACTACGAAAGGAATTAGATGTGATACCGTGATACGGGGTACAGCCTGCTAACCTGGAATACGATATGCTCCTTGAATATGTGCTTGACACATGTAACTTGGTATTCGGTTTCGGATTCCGTGAGCTGCACGGGATTTGCGCTACTGTTAAGGACAGTTCCATACTCTGCGAAGTGTGTTATCTCCGCAAGCTGCTGCACATATGCAGACTGCGTCTCAGCAGTGGTTGGAGGAGGTGGTGATGCCGCAGTTCTCTTTGTCACAGGCGCAGCAATAAGATCCAGGGTACTCGGACCTAAAAACGCATCAGAATTAAGAAGAAGAGAAAACATGTATACTGACGAGTCGACTCAGCAGCCAGTTGAGCCCGACTGATTTTTGGAATCGATGAAGTATCAAACGGTTGTGCGCTGGCATCGACATCATTGACATATGCAACGAGTTTGGATTCCAGTGCAGCAAGTGAAAATACAGATTCTATATAAATCTTCAGACGCAATACATATAGTAAAAATAAACCATGCATACCTTCTTTCACATAAGCATCTGCAAGGGATGCCTCCTTCATGACTCTGAGGTACATTGCAGCGCGATCACGAACTTCATCGTCAACATCATCGAGACACCTAAGCATTTCTATCAATGATTTGTTTTCAGCGTTGAGAAGCATGATCTATACCTGTTCAGCAGAACGCCGATGCTTCTTTGTAAACCATCATCCACAGCATTCACACCAAACTTCGCCAAACTTGTAACTGCTGCTGCCCGCACAGTAGCGTTTTCAAGTACAACGCGGTTATAGATGAATCGAATGTACTTGGTAGGTTGGGGGGCCTTGGGACCTTCGAGGCCAAGGAGGTGCAGTATCCGCACGGACAACTTCGTAAATTCACAGTCTTCGATAAACTCACACAAATGCGAGAGTGCCTGCTCTTTGCATTCGGCGATAAACTTGATCATGTCGAACATCGCCTCGACGACGGCACGTTTAAAGTCATATCCACCCTCATCACGGAGAACGCCAGATAGGAATGCGAGCATAGAAACGTGCTTCGTGGGGAACTTGATACATAGTGAGCGAATGGCATCGACAATGATGACCTTGAATTCATCACTGATTTCAGACATGAATCCAGTGATTTGCTTCATGAGCCGGTCAACGGATGCTTCATTGCCAGTCTATGGGATGGTTAGTGAATGTAGGTTTATCTCGAGTTTATCTCTCTACCTTGAGTAAGGTAGTGATAGCATATGTCGCCACGCTCCTGTTCTGGTCAGCAATGAGATTCTCAAGATCAACATTACATGATGCCACAGCTGTAGGATGGGACAGGGCGAGAGCAGCCAATGTCCGCGTCGCAGAAAATTTCAGGACGGGTTTTGGAGAGGAAAGGAAGATCTGGAGCACTGAGGAAAGGTCATATAACAATAACCAAAGTATAATAGTTACGCACCCGCTATTGCTTTGGTGAGCTGTGAAGCATTAACGTTCTTCATCTCGCAAATAGCACGTGCTGCCTCGAAATTGACCATATCACTCTTGTGACGAAGCCACCCTTCCAAAAGATCGAGGATTTGCTTTTGCACGCTAGAACCAGAATGAGGAGAAAGTGATCGCGTAATGCTTTAAGAACGTACTTTGGATCTTCCTCCATCACTTTCGCAGCATACCGAATGAGCATGCAAAGAGCCATGGGATTCTTCAGCGTCGTCCCAGCGCCAGACTTGCCACCACCAAGCTGCTGTATCATCTTCGTCACAGCCATCCGATCCTGCTGACGAATCAAGTATAGAAGACCGAGCGCATGATATTGAGTGATGTAGCTCGTTGAGGGGATGGGTTGATATCCGCCGTTCGAGCCTCCGCTAGAGCCAAAATTGAGATATCCACCACTTGGAGTTCCACCGAAGTAAGATGATGAAGACTTTGCGCTCACTGCTTCCTGAGCTTCGTTTACCCAACGTTTGACAACGTCCTTTGCGAGTGGGAATAGATGATATGAGGAAACGAGTGCCGCGGATGAGATTGAAGGTGTCCTGTCTACCATTGCGGCTTTGAAAAAGCGCTCTACACCTTGAGCCATGGAAGGCTATATAATAATGAGTGGACGAGGTTCCATAATGCGGGCAGACCCACATCAATGATTCGGCATAGTGCACGGATTGCATTTGGCCGGTAAATGACCTCCGAGTTTGGCTGCATGTCCTTCATAATACTGCTCGTGACCATGATCACATCCTCTGCGGTAGTTGCAAGTTCCTTGATGGCAAGATACACCATCTGCCTCAAAGCGCTCTTCCACAAGGCATAAGTAGCGAATCACGCGCCAGAGAGAACAGTAACATACATCCCTATGCTGAAAGAGTTTCGTCGTTCCAAAAAACAGAGTCGTCGCCTCCTGTGCGCCAAACGTCTCGCCAACATAAAGCAGGTAGACAACACGAGTAAGGAGGGCTCGACATTTCCGTGGGCTGATTGGAGAGTCGTTGAATACGCGGGCTTCTTGAATGATCGTTGTCTTGTTGTTATAGTAAGAACTGAGACCGCTCTCTTCCTCCTTTTTTGAGGCGTAAGCCATGAATTCAAAGTGCCAAGTCGCGGCGATTGCGACGTGCTCGACGTGGTCAAGGTGAGATGTTTGGTCATTGTTTGGTCATACCTCGAGGCTAATACACGATCCAAGCTTGCTTTGGTATTCATTTAGTATTCTGAATTCAGTGGACGTCAAGCCAGCATCGAGCACGCACAAGTACTACACCTCCCACCCGAAATGTTGTGCAGCAATTGCATGTCCCTAGCATCCAGGGTGTGCATTTTCAAACACTATGTAACTGCCGTTGATCGACTAACAGCTCAAGTCTAGACCTCCTACTACTAGTAGTAAGATACATATAAGATTTGTTTGGATCCGCCATCATTGAATAACTTGATTCAATGTACAGCAAGGCTTTCAGGTACTTACACACAGCTACTTGAAAGAGTACTTCGAGCGGCTATCCTACCGATGGCGTACTATGCCAACGTTAGACTTGTGCTAACACCGCGGCACATCCACTACAGACATGGACGGAAGTAGACAAGAAAGCATCCCTCCAGCACTACTCATACCGTCATCCAGTGCTACGAGGGTTAAGAGTGATAAGTCCCAGATATGACTTACCTGCTTCTAAACTACTCGACGATGACTGGCCAATATAACTCGGATGAAATAATCGCACTAACGTTCATAGCCGACCACCGCTAGCCCATCATACCGTATCTGCAAGACACCTGAGCTTCTCACTCGGTTGTGCAGTAAGTTGCAACTTGTTGATTGGTGGGGAAGTATCGCTTACTTGAGGGTGCCTGGGCTATTCCAAACTGAGCGCTCAAACATTGCACGAGTCGCGAGCAGCTCAAAGAACGGCTATGTAAGTTCGCAGATAGGCTGTGTTCCACAAAATTTATGATAAAGGGTACGTTATCAAATAGAAAATTGGTAGGTGGTTGAAACTTCAAGCAAGTTGCTGTATCATTGACGTCGACATTTAATTCCCCTTGACAGGGGAAAATGTTTTTTTTCCCTAAGTTCCATAGCAAAGCGGAGTGAATTGACTTGAACAGTTGAACTTCACTTATAGATAATAATTCATTTACGATGACGATAACCGTCATCGTTCAAACATTTCAGGCTATTCTAACGAGAAAGTTTTATGTATGTGTCCTAAAATTGTTATTACTTCTCCCATGAGCACAGGTTGCCTGTGAACCTTCCAACTTGAAGTTTCAGGTGAGCGCTGTCGCCATGGGACCCTCGATTCAGGGGCCCATGTTGTGGACGAGCGTGTTTACAGCACATCATAATCTTCTATTGTTAGCGCTATATGCTAGGTTCTACCTCTAGCTACTGCAAGGCCACTGTTTGTTCTGCCAAGTTCCAAACCGGTCCGAATTGCGGAACTCCCCGCCATCATATGTGGATAGTCCGAAAATGGTCAGGATATTTTGTTTTGATCGATGATGGGCGCAGCCCTAAAGGCACTGATTAACAAAGCTATTAGCCTTCCCGGCTGCTGTGTATGTCATTCGGCGGCGCTTTTTCTCAAACGCTTCCCTGGTACTACTAGTGTGACCCGAATTCCCGACACATAACAGCGGACTGTCTCTCAAACTTTTTCGTCAAGAAACACAATACATGACTAGCTGCTAGGTGACAGTTCACCGACATTAGCAGATATGGCGACTTCGTGGAACATAACTCTGAATGATACAAGCCCAGTGTTCACATATTATCCTTACTGTGAGCCATTCATTTATAATGATGATCGACTGATCCGTGTGATGTTGTCTATAGATGATGGCTTCGGGTTGACAAACGGCTGGCAAGTGTGGTACTCTGAGACGGGATATAACACAGCGCCCGCGAATGCAGGATTTGGCATATCAGCGCATATCACCTCCCTATCAGGTGCTAATGTTACATTGCCGTTCTATGGTACGCTTGACCTGATGGGTCATACCTCTTTGTGATACTGAACTGGTTATCGCCAATATAGGCACAGGCATAGAACTCCATGGTACGGCGAACTGCACGTTCGACGTCACTATGGACAGCATTTTCTCCCCAGCTTTGACCTCCACAAGCGATGTCCTCTTTTCTACGCAATCGCTATCGGAAGGAGCCCATACGCTCACTCTAACCGCCCATCCAACCACAGGGCAACAACTTGCATTTGAGAATGCCGTAATTTATATAAGGCAAGTTGTGTCAATTGCCAGCGCGGTTTGCTCAGCGGTAACGAATTCCGTATTGATCAGTCAAGCAATACCACAAATGGAATCCTACAGTAATACCAACACCACGTTCCTCAATTATGCTGGGAACTGGACTGCGGGAACGGATGCGCATATACCGGGAGGCACTTACCATTACACGGAAACAATGGGGTCAACCATATCTACTTCATTTAAAGGGTCATCGGCGGTGGTCGTACAAGGCATCGTTAACTGGGGTTATTGGCAATATACAGTTGTACGTGCCATCCGCCTAATTCCAATGGTGGTGAGACTGAATATTGATTTCATCAGTCTCTTAATGGTTCCAAGTCTGTCCTTAACGCGAGCAGCTACTGGTTCATTCCAGATACTACGCTATTTTACGAAGGAGGTCTAGACCCAACACAAACATACGTTTTAAATATCACCGACACAAGTGAGGACGGCAACAAACTTGCCGTCAATTCCGTGAGTCTCTATCTGCCAACAAGCCTGAGTACTCCCACGCCGTAAGTTCCTGAATCCATATTCTTCACATCCAAGACTGAAGCGGCTCCGTTGGTAAGGTCCAAGTCTTCAAACATAGGTGCAATAGCTGGTTCTGTTGCTGGCGTGACCTTAATACTTGCCTTGGCTATTGGGTTCGTCCTCTGGCGCCGAAATCGGCGCCCTAAAGCATTATTTTCGGGACGAGATTCCGACGTCTTATTGCATGAAGTCACTCCCCAGGCTCATACGACGCACTTCCCCGTAGTTCTCTCGACACATACTATTTCTGGTACCAGAACCAGCGAACCTGCGAAAATATGCCCATTAGCGCCTTTCGGCGGAAACACAGACCATCCGAGGCACCACAGCGAGAGAGAGATTGCACGTGGCCAGGCGTCAATCACAAGCTCTCTAGGTCCATATAGCGAACCACGGGATGTCACGAGTGGTTCTGGGTCTTCTCCTAACACGCGTGGTCGGCGGCGCCCTTTGCCACCTCCGCCTGACAACGATCCATCTCATGTGTATCCTCAAGCTAATGTATGTCTCCGGAGTCCACCGATACAGGATGGGCAGATATCGGACTCGGAAGTGGATAGAATAATAGATATTATAGCTTCACGCATTGACATCCCCGAGGGAAACTCCAATGACCCTCCACCATACCAACGCTGAGTGTTACTTAAAAGCGTGGGTGATCTAAGCACAAAATTTTTTCTCCCTTTCATTGGGACGCTTAGATTAAAACTAATATGTAATCGACTCCAAGAATAAATGTCCAGTAATATATATACCGTCTTGACTGACGAAGTAGTGGAGACAGCGTGAAGAGTGCATGTGTATAACGGCAGATGAAGGAAACAATACGAATGTCTCCTGATATAGCACTCCAGTAGACGAGAAGTCCAGATAGAAAAACAATAAATAGTACCACGGTGGCAATCGGAATTAGTGTTTCTTGCGGGCATAGACGTTTTGTATCAACACGTAAACGGGAGTGATTGCCTCGTCCAGCTCTACCACCGCGTTATGCTCCAGTTGATCCACGAATTCTTCTGATAACCCACTGCCGAGGAGCAAGGGGCGGCCAGATTGCATAAATGCCTATAAGCGAATGTCAGGCGGACTCCGCGCGTCATGTTTGATCGGCTTACTTTTAGGTCATCTCGCATAGTCGTCCCAATTTCATTCCACCAGCGACTATTGGGATCATCACCTTTCAGCCATGGCGATAATGGTATCCAAAATTCACGGTACACGACATCCTCAAATGCTGGATGGTTGGATATCCATTCGTGAATGTGCAGGGAAGCATCCGCATCGCCACCTCGTTGACGAACAGCTCTGTTAGCATAGGACATCCATAAAGGCGTCCACGGCGGTTCAAAGGTGCCCTCCGGCGGACAGATTGCCTTTTTTTCAATGCCAGTAAAGGTGAATGGAAATTCGGTGACATCTATCAGGCCACCTGGTCGAAGGACATGGGCGATGTGATTGATGAGTCCGTGATAATCCCGTATCTAGCACAAAAAAGGGGGGAGTGATGTGAGCACTTCGATAAATACCTGATACTGAATGTACTAACCCCAGAAGAAATTAACTGAGTATGAACGACATTGAAGTCACCATAAAAATGTTCCAACCCGAGATTGATGTCGTCAACTTCACTTCTAAATGAAGAAAGGGATCTAGCTGAGAACGGCAGCACCTGCAGTTATCTTTCTCACCTGCAGTTTGGTGGCATAGATCTTTGGAGAAGCTCAGTTAAGGTTAAATGAACAGGGGCGAACATGAGCACATACGTTGATTGCATGGGAACGAGATCCACAGCTACCGCACTTGCATTTGGGAATTCTCTCGCAACGTCCATGATCCTGGACACGTAAGTATAGAAAGAACACTCGAAAGAAGAGACTCACCAACTGCCGCTGCCACAGCCAAGGTCGAGGACAGCTTTAACCTCGAACCCATCATCTGCCATAATTTCTGGCAATGGTGGTGGGTATTTGCCAATGGCTTTGCAGAACATTTCATGCTGCCTATCTGTGCTGTGTGTTAGACTGAAGGAGAGGAAAGGGGGTGACCTGAACATACCCAGCCGGTGAAGTTCCTCGTCGTCCGCTGGTAAACGGTAGACTTCCGAATAGTTGTTCAGGCCTCGACCGTATTCTTGTCTATATGCTTGAGCTCGCAAAGAGCTCGTCACAGAAAATACCGATGGAGCTGGGGACGCGGAACGCATAGAGAAATCCACGGATGTCCTGGAGCTTACTTCGCTAGGCGCGAACCTATCGAGAGACATGTCTGTATATCTGTCAGACTCGGACTCGACATCGCTGTCGACGCCCCCAGTGTTGCTGTGTCTCATAGCTGAAGGAGGAGGGTAAAGCGATATGGTAGAAGTCGACATGAGCTAAGCGAGGGCAGGTTAAGTATTATTTAAATAAGCATGAGAGGTGAGATTTTTAGAAGTTCCGTCAGGCATGAATTCTTGACTCCCGGCGGAGACAGGTCAATTCCTCCGCATCTCGACCAATCTATGATACTAGCCGCTGCAATCGCGTGAACGTTTGGACCAATGGAAATCCACGTGCCCGAGGGTGCCGGCGAGCACCGGATTCCCTTTTCCAGCCTTGTCCGATTCCATCAACTTTAAGTGGATAGTACTGTAGTCTTTACAAAAATCATATATTAGAACTTTGGCTTTGGCCCGACATATCAAATATTGCAACAAGTTTTCGCCAGCAATAACCAACATTATGGCCACCATGCGCGCATTATTGAAATGGTGACCCCTAAATTAATTTATTCTCTCATGGAGACTCCTCCAAGTGGTAGTTCGAGGGCTCAAGAGTATTGTTGCTTATCTCCTTGAAATCATACCTCTGGCTCTTACCACGCCCCGGAGCTTTCTACTAAGCTTTATCCGGCGCGCGCTAGAAACTTCTAAACAGATTCTTATTCAGTAGATCCTTATTATGTACGTTTCGTTGACGTTTAGTGCACACTGGCAGTATCCTGCTACCAAGCCTTATACCTCTCGGAGAGGTTCACGTGGACAATATTACAAGCACTCGACAGGCTCATGGCAGGCCTTAGTTCCTGACTCTCACGTCAGTGGAGGGGGTCTTTGTTGGACGCATTGCAGAACGCGGCGTCATATGATCAACAGGCAAAATAAGTCGAGTGCGTGACGCCCTTCGACCTCGAGGCTTCCACCGTCAGCCAGGCTAGGTATTACCTCGTACTCATGCTTCCCTCGTGGTTGAGAACCATCTGGAGTTGGGCATGAAAACTCCGCCGATACTCGTATGTTCATAATTTAAGCTAACGACAAAGACACCGCCACTCGCGGTTACGGTCACAATTTTACTCAGAGCTTTGTCTGCTTCCAAAAAATTGAAGCCCAGGGGGATGGAGTTGCAGCCGGTACTGATAATATGGTCAACTGGACATGCACACTAGTTGTTTTTGTTCAAGTCACTGCTCTAAATTTCCCTGTCATAGAATTCGGCGGACATAACATGACGACACAAGATTGGCGAGCACTGTCGAGTGTGCACACCGGACTACTACTGCCTGACTTGGCATAATTAAGCCGATACGTACAGCCCGGGCCTAATAAGAATCTCCGAATTTCCTGAAAGTCCCACTCACTAAGATTCATGAGTTTATCCGTAATAATATATCTTTCAAACTTTGAAAATGTTTGGATTGGATATACACAAAAGCAGATGTCTCTCGTGTTCTTCACTGTACATACTATACCTTACCGCTTCTTTAATTCCTGAAAGCGTCGTGTCAGGACGGCGAACTCATCCTCGGATTCCTCTTTCGCATCGTCTGGCTGCTGAGATTTTTCTCCTGGTGATGGCTTGAGTTTCTCAGAATCCGTTTCGTCTTCAGTTGGTGGGATATCTGGTAACTTGTCAAAAATTTCCCTGGAATAAAGTGGAAGTGATTCGGGTGTGTCATTGCCGTCCTTTCGGAAAAGACCTTCAGCTTCAAGTCGCGACTTTAAACTAGATTGACGGACTACAACACCCTGTTCTGTCACGGCTGCGGTCAATGGAGCGGAAGCCCACTTGACGCTATAAGCTTTGGCTATCTCGCTAAGGTATGCGTCAACCAGCTGATCCGAGGGTGTTTCGATGACGAGTTTCCTCATTACCTGCGACGGCGAAAAGACGGGTATTACAGATCGGTTCAAAATAGCTGCAGATGAGATACTTACACGCTCACTCACACAGCTACATCGGTTTTCCATGGCAGCTGCGGAGAAGTCACGTCCATACTTGTGCATGAGCATGTCACGTAGAATATGTAATTCTAGATCACGCGGAACACCGGTGAGCACTGTGATTGATGTGAACCAATGACTATGTTCACCTTTCACTTCGATTCTTGGGGCCGCATATATGATACTACATACACCCTCGCTAATTCCAGGATCAGGGTCACGAGTACTGCGCATCGACTTGAAAGGCAATCTCGACAGAGAATAGAAATCCATACTTTTGATCAAGAAGGCCAAAACGTGCAAGAAGGAGCTCGCAGTACAGTTCGATAAGCTCGTATAACTCTAGGGTTATATCCTCATTGATGACTGGCGTTACGCACAGACCGAGAATGACGGACAAGTGGACCCAAGAATTAAATAGCCAAAGTTCTCGGTGGTGAGAAAAGACCTACTAGCTTCCACTTTGACTCGTGCGCTTTCCACCTTTCCCTTCTCGAGGAGAAGGGCTATATCTCTGCGGGAACTCTTAGCTTGTGCCTCCTTCTTTTGCTGGGCTATGCGGAGCCGCTGAACGGAAAGGCTGAAGCACATCAATGATCAGAATCCATTAAGGAGTAGATGTAAGATTGAAGATACCGAAGTTGCACCTGCCAGTGTGCAGAACGAGTTCAGAAGTGAGATATGAAGGATAAAGGAGCCCCGCACCTTTGCCTTAGCCGAATTCCAGGTTGGAGGGGGCATAATTACAATGATTTGTCAAACCATGGATCATCGGCATTGATCGGAGTACAGTAACCCAACGATACATGACCAAACAAACATTGTGGTTACTAGCCTGATTGGCATCACGATGGAGGCTACTCTACTAGTAGTAAGTCTGCCAATCTAAACGCTCATTAGCCAGGGTAACCACTGGTATCCACGAGGATTAAAAAAATAGGTACTGGACAACGGACAGCGTTGAATTTATTTTCCGTGCAACTACGGTTGTCCACGGGAGTTCAGCGGCTCATCGTCCCCCAGCTGTGAGTCATGATGGTTGCACCTGATCGTATCTGTGCAACATCTATGATTTTGAAGTCTCGGCATTGGAGCATGGTACCTGTTTCCTTAATGAAATCGTGCCTTCCCATTGTCAAAATCTTACTCATACATAGAAAAGAAGAAAGCAACGCACTCCATGAATACCGGTTTCCATTCTCTTTGAATCCTCCTCCACCTCCCCACGACCGTGAAGATGAACTTGTGTGCCCGCTCCCAACGCCCGCTCCTTCGTTTACTCATAGACTCCACACTCCCTCATGACCATAGCTCAACCTGCCCTGAATCCACTTCCTCGCCCATGTCAGACTCCGGTTTAACAACATCGGGTGTGACACCCAGCACAGGCAACCCGGAGTGGTTCATCTGCAACGTCATATGTATGTTTGACTTCGAGTCAGACGATCCACATCATCTCTCGTTCTCCCGCAATGAGATTCTGACAATCGTGAAGATGGAGGAATCTGGTTGGTGGGCTGCTATGCGTCCCAGGGGGGACCGTCTTGGCTGGATTCCGAGTTCTTTCGTAGAGCGTCTCACAGAATCAGCCACCGAACCAGATAAGCAGGATGACGACACCCGAATCCATGATTTTGAAGCGAGTAACACGAGAATCTCCGAAGCGGAGACTGATTCTGATGGCGTGCAACTAGAGGAATTATTGACCTCCCGTTTGGGCGTAGTGAAGGTAAGTCCTAACTCATTCAATATGTCTCTTTGGTTGATGCTCAAACCCAGTGGCCGCTGCCATCTGGTTACCAATTGGCCCAAGGGGGTTTGCAGATTGCAAGAAGGAACAGCATTCACTATGACTCTTTCTTTAGCCTATCTGATGATGAGCCGTCGCCACATTCATCCTTCTATCCATCTCCTTCGCCCAACATGTCACAACCCGATCCAGGCGTTCATTCTCTGACTAAGACGCTCAATACACTTGGCGTGCACCCACCTAGCGCCCGGAATTTCAGTATCGATCCAGAACTCTCCCTTCCATCATCGCCTTATCCCCGCCGTCCCCGCCGTCGTGCAGTACTCGTCAACGACACTGATTCCTTGTCGCGTCTTTCCGCTTTGATTGACCAGGGCTCCTCATCTGCTTCCCAAGCCATTGATAGTCGACGTGTAAAGGAGACATTTGACGCCTTTAATAAGACTTCTCACACCGAGGAGGAGCCATCGTTTCTCCCGCGATGCAAGTGCTGAGGTGGGATTGAGCCTGATACAATGCACGGAGTCCGACACATATACACGCCTACCCAATGATGATGTTGTAATATTTCTATATGGCAGTCTAAACTGTCACGGACGGTGTAACGGTATCTGCTGGGAGGTATCGTTCTGATCGAAAAAATGTTCCTACATAGCTTGCAGGCCGGTTACTAGTTCTTATCTTTGATCGGCAGGACCTTGTATTACGCTCGATGGCTGTGGCATACTTAGATACGGTCATATCTAGTGTTGTGTGGATTTGTATTGACCGGCATCCTACAAGTAATCTGTTGTAGCCGACTTAGCCTTCTAACAATCAACCATCAATGGCTTCACACCATCACCAGATTTCGGCGTGGCGTTAGACAATAGGTATGTATCCTACAAAGTCCAGCATTGAAAGAGTGCATAATTACGGCTAGCGAGGATGGAAACAGACTACGTCAGATGAAAGGAAAGGAACTCCCTACAGCATGTGGATAAAATCTAACAATTGCATGCATCGTTGCTCTGAGCAGGCTGTTTGTTAAGGTCTACACCTTGCCGCGTGGTACCGGGTGCTGCCCCGCGAGCTCCGCGGGCTGAGGGAGGTGCAGTCAATGGAAGCTTCCTGGCTGTGCACAGAATAAGTCAAAAGCGACATGATTCGAAGAAAAGAAGTCAAACATACCAATAGCATTAAAGATGGCGTTCACGCCCTCTCCGGTCTTTGCGCTTGTCTCGGTCCACAGAAGACCTTGTTCGTCGGCATACTTGCTAGCTTCTTCCTCTGTAACTTGTCTCCGTGCGGAGAGGTCCAGCTTGTTGCCGCACAGCGCTATTACTATTGATGGGTCGGCCTGACGCTGTAGTTCTCGAATCCACGTCTTTGCTTTCTCCAAGGAGGCAGTTTGAGTGATGTCATATACCACAACAGCACAGTTTGCATTGCGATAGTACATTGGGGCCTAAGCCCCGTAAATCAACTGTCCAGTGAAGAGGAAGGGATAAGACACACGAGAGACTGAGAGACACTGTCAGCTCATTGCACAGGATGTACATTGGGAGACTTACTTTGTAACGCTCTTGACCTGCCGTATCCCTAAGTGATATCTGAGTGTGCTCGGACGACGGAAAGCTCCATAACCCACCATATTTCAAACTTGACGGATGTCTGGTCCTCGAGGGTAACTGTTTGTGTCAGAAACGCGGCTAGGGTGGCGGTGGGTTGGTTAGAAGAACATGGATTGCTAGTGAACACGCACCGCCGATCGTGCTTTCCCGGTAGTCGTCGAACTGATCTTTCACGAACCTCAAGACGAGACTGTGACGAGTAAGCTGGTAAGAAGGGATGAATATAGCACTGACTTGCCTAGATTTCCCGACGGCTGACTCGCCTTTGGACAGAAATGAGCTGAGGCTTTGTAGTGATTTAGAGAAAGGGCTTACCTAGTAGGACAAGCTTGAACTGAAACTGTTTGGACATTGTGGAGGGGCACACGAGGTACGCAGTTAAGTGCTGCTTGGAACTTCAAACGCTCCACATTTGGGAGACGTGATTACGTGTTATTTCGCACACCCAAGGTCAGAAAATTTTGTCAGACGTTGACAACGGCTTTGACCCGAACCACCACCATCATCATCACTCCGTTTGGTTTTCGCTTTCAGCGTTTCCCTCTTGAGTTGGGTCATACTTGCAGAAGTTGATTCAGAAGTTATTCTTCAGCGCCGTTTCTCTGCCATACACGTGTTCCATCCGTTCTTAAGCTTCGCACACCTCGCTTCACCCTACACTCAGTAAAAAAAAAAATGAACCGTCATCATCCCTATGGAGGAGTTTACGATAATTCTGCCAACAGAAGAGGCGGCCCACAAGCAGGGTTAGGTCCCGATAGATCATACCATCATAGAGGTGGTGGTACTCATCGTGGAAGAGGTTTCGGTCGTGGTCGGGGCGGCCAAGGCGGCCACTTTGGCAATTACGATGGCGCTGTCCCTAACTCAGCTGTCCCTAGCGCATATGATCAAGGGCCGCCTCAAGGCGATATTGGCCTCTACAATAATTACGACTATGGCTCGCAAGATCCCTACTACCAGAACGGCAGTGGTAATTATGGTAGTGGAGTGCCCTCCGCTCAGTTCAATGTCCAACCCCAGTCAGATGGTTATGCCCAGGGTTATGGTAATTATGAAGGTGCGCTTGAAGCTAAGACTGAAACACGCGCGAATACAGGCAGAACTTTGAGCTTAAGCTATTCGTTAGCGAGAGCAGTGAAGTCAGAGGAAAGACCACAGATGGTGGTATCTGAGATTGCCCATGGAATATGCGCGTCCAAATTTTCATAATTGGGAGCTGATATGTTTCGGCTGAGTTGGGTTAATCGCCGCCTCCCGTAATTTGCTGCGCTACGTCTCTTCGTTCTGCCTTGCCCTCAGCTTGGTTTTCTGCCACTGGAAAGGTCCTGGTCTCATTGGTATTCAATTCTTTGTCAGACGGCTCCGATGGCAACTATGACGGTGGAGGATTTGGTATGCGACCTCAGAGGCGAAATGTGCGTCGAGAACGCGATGACAAAGTCCACGATTCAATAATTGAGGAGCGAATTCAACGCGAGCGTCCCTGCCGTACTTTGTTTATACGCAATATTAAGGCGAGTCAATGGGCTGGAGCCAGCTTCATGTGTTCTGGTATGGATTTGATATGCTAATATTGAATTACCTTCATAGTATGAGACAAACAGCGATGATGTCCGTCGTTCATTCGAAGAACATGGAGATATCAAAACCTTTTTCGATCTCATCGCAACGAGGGGAATGGTTTTTGTAACCTACGTGAGTTTTGAATGAAACTTGCACTACCACCACTAAGGCTTCGGTTCAGTTCGATATTCGAGCAGCTGAGCGCGCCAGGGATCGTCTGCAGGGTTCCGAAATAAGTGGACGTCCTGTAAGTTCGAAACCACTCCAGATAATCATCGATGGATCATCTGATTCCTCAGATTGACGTTCATTATTCTCTCCCACGTGATGATCAGAAGCAAGGCGGTGATCGCGACAAGAACCAGGTTCATATCGTCAGGCTTATTTCATGAATTGCAACTGAATGTTTGTGCAGCAATTTCAAGGCAACTTGATCGTAACACTTAAAGACTCGGTTCAGCCCATCGATGATAATGAGGTCCGGCGTAAGTTCCAACAATTTGGAGACGTAAAGTCTGTCACTCCTGTCGGTGATCGTACCGAGTATGTTAAATCTTTCCCCGATCGCCCTGCTTATTGACGAATTTTTCCAGTCAGCGATATGTCGAATTCTATGATATCAGGGTCAGTACGAGTGTTAGTTGAAATATCAAATGTTCACCGCCTTTCAGGCATGCGACGAATCCTACGACCGTCTCCGTCACCAAGGGTTGCAAGATGGAACGATGGAAATCATCTATGCATGGGAGGAGTCTGAAATCTCCGGTCCTCCTACTCAACGGTATGTAATGTGACGTGCACTTTAGTTCCTACTTACACGCAGCTATAGTCGTGAAAACAAATTCGATGGTGGGCGGGACTGGGATGATGCTGGGCGTGGAGGATTTCGGGGCCGAGGTCGGGGCCGAGGTCGTGGCAGGGGTCGTGGTGGACATGATGATTGGGATCGGCGTGAAGACTTTGGCAAAGATCGTGGTGGGCGCTACGAAGAGGATTATAGGGGTGGGCGTGGTGGCGGGAGGGGTGGCTACGGAGACAGATTCGATTCCCGTGGTCCTCCCTCTGGTGGCGTTGCTTCGGGTTCTGGTTCATACAACGATCTGAATGCTCCCCCCTATAACCATGCCCCTCCTTCGGCCACTCAATATAACCAGGCCCCTCCTTCAGCCACGCAATATAACCAGTCCCCTCCCTCAGCCACGCAGTATAACCAGCCGGCGCCACCAGTCGCTCAAACAGTTAGTGTTTGTTTTTTCCTGGTGCCCTGCAGTGTGCTAACAACTCATCAGGGTCCTGAAGATCGATTAGAGCAAGCTCGCAAAGTCCAACAGCTCCTTGCAGCACTAAAGCAACCCCAGAACGGCACGGCTCCACCTCCCGCACTGGGTGCTCAACCAGGACCACCTCCCCAAAGCAACCTTGGAATGCCGCCGCCGCCCCAAAATCCTAACCCATACTATCCACCCCCATCCCTCCAGCAACCCGCGGCGCCATATCAACCACCGCCTGGTCCCAGTGCCAATCCCTATGCTCAGATGTCATCTCAGACATCTACTCCTCAGCCAGCGCAGATGCACGCTGGAATGTCTAGCATACCCTCCAATATCCTTGCATTACTACAACAGTCGCAGGGTCAGCAGAGTCACGGCACTGCTCCCCAACAAATGCCACCACATTACGGAATGCCTCCCGCACCTCCTCAGTCAATGATGTCCCCACCTCCCATGTCTAGCATGCCACCTGGTGCCCCTCAGCCAGGGACTCAGAGTTACCAACAGCTAATGGCCATACTTGTGAGTCTATCTGACCTCTTTAGGTATACATCTCCTGACTACTTGACATCAAGGCCGCCCAGAAAAGGTCCTAGCTTGTACTATTGAACCCTTGCTTGTCTATTCTTGTGCTTTACGCTACCATTTTTCTGTCATCATTTGTTTTTTTTTTAAATCTTCGATTATCCTTTTGGCCCTCATCGTAAGACGGCTTATAGATTGTATTATGTCGTGTACAGTTCATAGTCGGCGGTGATTCGAGGAGCCTGTCATGGGATGCTAAGTTACGTAGTCGATTTGACCTTAACCATATCCTTAACCATGATCAGGTGTCAGATCGATGCTAAAAAGTGCATATATCATGCACTGCCGGGTATAATCAAACCTTGCCTTGTGTCGGAAAACTGGTTACTGATGGCAAATATTTGGATTCAGGTTCATCAAGTTAGACCCCAAGTTGGATGTGAAAACTATGTACGCATTATACACTTATTATACTAGCACTGACTATTTTTACGGGGCCTCAGTCGTACAGGCACGCACTGTTGGCCGGAGCGCATGCTGCAACTTGAACGCCCATGCCGTCGAAGATTCATTCGGGTCAGCCTAGCCCAGACTATTTTACTTCGGCAGCGCCAGCACCCATCCCGTAATTTCCCCAGTAAAGCTTTGATGTCCTTCCCAGGATTCGTGCAGCATATTTTTCGATCGCTAACCATGCGATCATTACCCCGACTCAAGCTGTGCTTCTTTCCGGGTGAATGTGTAAGTCATTGCCAACTTTGAACAGTTTTTTCATATATCCAAGTTTATTGTCCTTTAGGGTCATAGACCCCGTGTTGGACAGCCCTAGCGTCATGTATCGGGGGGCAACTCCCGCTATCTATCGTGTATGTAAACTAAGGTTGGTATATGCAACAGAACGCGTACAACTTTGAACAGTTACTATGCAGGCTCAAGCTGGCGGCGCGACTGCTACATCGTTATCGTAAACTGCCATTTCCCACCGCTTAGTAGGCAATTACGGAAACACTGTCGCCGGACGAAAGGCTCCTTCAAGTCCTGCGTATCGTTCAACCACTGCGCTGCCGACATCAACGGCTATCTAGATCCAGCATCACCATGCACCAAAACCTGATGGGCCAGTGCCAAGCCGGCGCCCCAAATTATTCGCACGATCACACAGTACGTCCCTGAAACATGGCTTGCATTCATCTCCGGTAGCAGGGCAGCCTGCATCGCATCCACGAAGGATAGTTGGCGCGTTTAGATCGAGCGACGATGAGGGTGTGTGAAGGGCGAAATACCGACGGAAGATCCCCTAGGAAATGTCCTCCGTGCGGTCCCGGGACTTGCAGCAAGGTGCTGATACGGATCCTGCTTCCTGAGAGACGGATAGCGTGGAACGTTTTCGTGAATGACGCGTTGAAAGCAGAAGGCCAGAGACTGGAGATATGACAACGCTTGTTAGGACCAGGAGTTTCTGGCCAAGCGGACATGACGGCATCTCAGTTGGAGAGTGGTTCATCAATCGTGTGCGATTAAACATCCGAAGAGACAGTAGTGATATACCAGAAAGTACTAGTGAGTAGATTGGAATCGTAATTGCTAAATCATGCAGCTAGTAGCAAGCTATAGTATGCAAATTCTTGAGTGGTCACAATGGCGAGACACTATAACCCAGGCTTGAAGTAAGAGTGTAGGTAATGTAGTTAGTGACTCCAAGTCCATGAGCTTTCTGAGGGCATGAGATTAAGGACACACTCAAGCTGCTGCACTATGTGTCGAGCACGATGAAGACCGATGACGACGAACAAGATAAAATCCGCAGCATCCGACCACATATGATAGATCTGCTGTCTCGGTATCAGAGCCACAGTGTTGAGCGGTGGTTTGTGTTGGCTTCCCGTGTATACAGAGTTGGGACCCTTGTCCAAGTGTAACTTGATTCTGTTGTATTGAGCTGTTGTCGCTTATAGGTTGCATGGCTGCAGCTACTTCTGCCTCAGATGGAGGGACAATGCCGTATCTCTGTAAATCGATCGATATTGAAGAAAAGAAAACATCACGGACAACTCACGTCCACATCACGGGCAGGGGCAACATTACTGGTATGTATGGAAGGTCTGATTGCAGACAATCTGAATTTCCAGCGCCAGGACTGGATAAACCCTGGTAGATCAAACAGTTTGCGCTGACGGCTCGGAAGAGAAGATGATGTGCCCATGGGTGGAGATGGGCGGTGAAGGGTATGGTTAGGAATATTTCCCCAGAAGTCACTACCCTATATCGTGCTGATGTCAGGTAGTAAGAATTCCGGGAGGAAGTTGCACTAACATTTCTCTCTACTCGAGTACGATTTGCCTATGAATAGTTACGAGATGAATGAGCTAAGGATCATAATGGTGATTGGTCAACTCACTTTTGTCGATAGGGCTGCGCGTCTCTGTAAAAAAAATGAAGTAGGGTATGAGAGTAAAGCAGATATTGCTTGCCTCGAGCCTCACACTGTCGTCATCTACACCCTGAATGAGACCCTAAAGTCAACCAGACTCGGAGAAGACTAAAAAGAGACAATATAAGTAGTACGTACGCCGACTTGAATGCCTCCCAGCGCTACCTCCATGTTCCATATGTAGATTTTACCATCTACTCCAGCACTAAAGATGTGTCTTCCATCAGGGGACATGACAAGAACACAAATTTCGTCGTCATGCAAAAGTGCATCTCCGACTGACTGATTGGACTTGAGGTCCCAAATGCGAATCGAGCAATCCCTAGACGCACTGACAAGATGACTTTCATCAGGGGATAGACACAGAGATGTAACCTTATTGGTATGACCCTGGAGTACGAGCAGCTGTTCTCCGTTCATCGATCGCCATTTTCTGATAGTGCAATCCGATGATCCAGAAAATAAGTATGTGCTGTCTTTGGACCAACAAAAAGATGTCACAGAGTCCCTGTGCCCCTTGATTTTAATCAGTGGTTCGCCATTCTTCGACCATATACGGATCATCTTGTCCATCCCACAGCTAGCAAGCTTGTCGCCCTGTGGAGAGTATTTAACAACAAATACCCAGCCATGACCGGTTTCTATGGTGGGTATGACTTGTCTGCCGGTCTCCGGGTTCCAACGTCTGATAGTACCGTCTTCTGATCCACTTGCTATCTCCACTGCACTGAGGGACCAATCGAGGCACCTCACTACAGCAGTATGGCCCTCCCAAGCGTCACCGACCGCGCACCCCTCCTTTATGTTCCATAGTCGTATTCTGCCGTCCACTGCACTTCCACTTACGACCATTGCTTCATCTGGAGACACTGCTATCGAGCCTACCGCTTCTTCGCTATTCCAAGACTTTCCTCCTGGTCTTCCCCCTGTTGTCCACTGGCGGATTGAACCATCTACTGAAGTGCTCATAATATTGCAACCAGTGCCTAAGCAGGCAAGGTTCCATATGGCCCCGGAATGACCTTCAATGATGCGTTCGGGCTCTAAACCACCTGCTGACCGTCCTAGAGTGGGTTTCTTCCAGGTTGTGGTTCGAGTGTTGTGATTAACGAAATAAGATCGTCCAAGTGACGAGATGTGCCATTCGCACCCGGGAATGAGATCACCGGGTTGATCTATACTTTCCCATGAATTTATCACTCCTACTAGTGCCTTGCTAGACTTTACTCACCTAACCGCACTCCCGGCAAGGGTCGGTTCCAAGAACCCATATATATGTTGTTGTCTACATATCGTACTTTGTCATGCAGCACCTTAAACTCTTGCCATAGAGGAGGGAGTACTTCATTCCCGCCTATTTCTTTTTGAGTCCGACGGTCGGCGGATATCATAACACTGTTGCTCACCTTTCCAAAGGCCATCTTGACGATGCTGTGCACCATATGGTGGTGGATCCTTCTCAATCCGAGTCGACAATGGTACGAAGTTTGTCTGTGGACCTATAACCTCTTCTCGTTGGAGAACTCTATTCCTTGTCGTCGACGTGCCCGACCGGGCTGCTGCACGCGAATGCATGGCCTTCGTAATAGAAAAGGTCTGAGTGCTATGTAGTAGAACAGAACAGTGTGTCGCCACTTGAAAGTGAAAACTCGATAATCGAATGGAGGACGTTGGTGAAGATCGGAGACTTGTTTAGTGACGCCATGATTGGCCACTGGCAGCTTTAAATTTAAATCATGCTGTAATTGTGCTCAGGTGACGACTGCGTGAGTGCTAGTGGACATGATTTGTGACCTCCCGTCGTAATTGGCTGTATCTGACGAAAGGTGCACCTTGGGTCGAAGGGAGGGTCTGCAAATGCTATGCTCGCTCAATTCAAGTGCCATCATACTGTGACGTGGATTCTCTAAATCGTTAGGTCATTCTGTCGTAACAAAAATATGTTTCAGCGCAGACTCTTAATGCCAAGGGTACCATACCCAATAAGCATGCCCATCAAAAGATCAAGATAGCTCAACCCAATAATGCTCTCTCGGCGACTATTGAAGACATTATTCCACATGAGACATGTTCCATATCGAAATAGCAAGATTCAATTTCGTCGTATTTTTATGGTCGTCGACCCACCTGAAAATCACAGGGAAGCACAACAAAATCAGAGGGTGGTACGTCATAGTGAACAGCAGATTGTTTGATGCATAGCGCCCAACAAATAGAGCAAGCCGTTACAATTATTCTCTAGGTACACTTATCAAGTGTCGGGAAGAGACAGGTGTTGAAGTAGACCCCGATGATTTTTCTTAGTGCTTAAACCGATACTTGATCGAACAGCTTCCATCGCCGCTTGTGTTGCGCGGGAACTTGGAAGTTCGTCTATACTTCGGGTATCAGCACGTATTTGTACTACATAGTAACATATGACGCACCTCCTCCGTAAGGAAAAACGGCACTACGAGGGGTGTTTATGACCGTAGCCCGGTATATCACTCAATGTCACCCTCGACCATCATAGATAAACTTGTTCGGTGAAAATCTGAGTGACAGCGCGCCAGCAATGACTGATGCAAAGTAGTTTGACCTGCTCGCAATGTCAACACGAGTTAACATGTAGACACTCTAGGCAAACCCGAAGAGAAAGACCGTGCACATTCCAGTATACGCTCCACCCTCGTGCGCAAAAGACTATGGTAAGATTAACTCGAGTGGACTTGGGCGAGATAATCCCTGCCAACATGTGCTACATACCGCTGGTTTCTGTCTTGACACACCCCTGGAAAAATTCAGCGAGTGCAAGCACAGAGGGCCCCGGAAGGCTACTTACTGCTTGTTGGTTGAGATCTTGGGTTAGAGCAATTGGTGCACTTCGGAATAATAATCATTATAGTGAGACCAAACGATGTAGACGGGAAGCTGGAAGAGTTGAAGCCGTGTGTTGGACTGCGTATTGACCGCGACGCTTAGGCGAATAAACTTGACAGAATTGAGGTGAAACTAGTAATACTTCTTCCATGTGTCAACCGACGAGCCCTCTTGCGAGCGTCTTAGAATAAATAGTGGGGACCGAGAGGAAAATCCATAGGTTTCCTTGGCCCAGAGGATCCATCGACAATTGTAAACGTTATGTAGAGGAATTGTGGCTTGAATCGGCGAGCGGAGTTGCGGCAACCCAGGGTTCCAAAGCCACAATTCAGGCTTGGAATCAACACAAACTTGACGCCCACAACCATTCACGAGCCACGGTTGTCCTGCAAAGCAGATTTCGCTCAGCTTCAAGCGTACCGCAAGAGAGCAAATTGAGTTCAGCGAATTATTAATCTCGAAGAACGATGACCACGGTTCTTGGTCTCCTCCCGCACGCAGGACCCTCGCAAATGGAGCCACATAGGTGATGTCTTGTGTCCTACAAGAGCATACGCGATGGCTTGGTCGCACATCAAGTTGAATGGACGATAACTTCACCGACACTATGGACGGCGTCGAAATCCACACACTGGGACGGTGAAAAATCGCCGTTTTTCGGTCAACAACAGGGCTTGATGTCTTGGTGGTTTTCGCATCTTGATTGTAATTCTTCTTATGTTGGATCATTGGATTCGACAACTTTTCCCTCTGGAGCGACGGAAATTATGGAGAAGTTGCAGCTTACGATTCATAAGGGGGGCAACTGAGAAGGGTCATGGTCACAGGTGAGTGTCTTGTTCACTCCAACCATGTTGTATTTCTTGGGGCACATCATTATCTGGAGTGGCAATGGGAGCCACGATGCCACCGAGGTTGAAAGCGGTAGCGCCCGTTTGAGACGTGGGGGGCGGTTTTGAGGCAGCCACAGTGACTATCTTGACTCACACAATGCTGCTTGGGAGTTTTTTGAGGTCTTGAGGACACACTGCTAAGTTCCATACATGCTTCATGGTGGTGGTTTGGGACTCGCCTGGCTCGTGCGCGTGAACCCCTTTTTCGGTCACGCGACGCGTCACACTGCCATGTCACGCTGTCTCCGTGCACGGACACGTAGCTCGGTATTGGGTGTCTCCTGGTAGAGGGAATTGCGGTTGCTCAGGATGATTTGATCTGCGCATTGCAGATGTATTGTGTACCATAATAGCTCTTCATACATAAGAGTCAATGTACTCGAGCTCAAACTGTGTGCTTACTTCTTCTTTTCTAGCTGTCAGGGTCCAATGGATGTCTCGTCCTTGCGGCTTCATGTGGTTCAAACAGAGGCCAAGAGGTTTAAGATGTAATTCATCGGGCCGATGGTGTATCATTGAGCTTGAACATTCAGGTTCCTGGAATGTTGACGCGTAATTTCGACGCGACCATGCTGGGCCCAGCCACATGATATCCTTCCCGCCCGACTTGTACCCTTCGTTTGCGCTGTGACTGGCATGCTGCTCTGGATGGACGACCCATTATAGTTGAATAATTGGTCCCGCGGACGCAAATTTGGCACCGATATTGAGGATCTAGCATTGAATATCGGTGACAAACTGGAAAAGACGCCCACCATTCATTCGGCACTAAATCAACCCTGTCGCAATTGCGAATCGGGGTTCTCGTCTCATTTTTTTCTCCCTCCGACCTTTTAAACCCCATGCCTGTGCGCGGGACAAACGACATTCCTTTCCCCTCTTTTTCACTTGTAATGAGCCAGCACCCGACAAGCAATATGCGATTACCGAACTACAGGGAATCTTATATACGTCGGTTCCACCCTTATCCGAGGGTAAAATTGAGCAACCGTGAGATGATGGTAAGCCACGCGAACCTGTGACATTTCAGAGCTAATTTGATACTTCTGCTCATACAGCAAACCATTGACGACCGTATTAGCAGTGTCGGTGCCTTGCACAATATCGCTGAAGAAGACGAAACTACTGAGCTCGATCCTCCTCCCCTCGTACGTGTTTTTCTTCTCCATCTTGTACCCCAGCTTACGTGCAATCCGACTTCTAGGAGGAGCAACATCCCAATGCCGTGAATCCCGAAGAAGCTGTCGAAGTCGCCGAGGCAGACGCCCAGCCTCGAGTAATGCGTGCGAGTTTGACTGCTCTAATCATAGTACGCCAGCTATATTGCTCGGTTTGTGTCCGCTTATCGTAATACGTCGCATTTGCAGGACCTTGCTGTCCTGATGGCAAGGAAGTTGACCTTGAACACCAAATAGTCTGCCGACGTTGCGCAGGCCAGCTTCTATTCGACAATGATAGGCAGATGCAATTCAGCAAGCCATCTTTCCATATCCACCTTGTATATCGCCATACCTATGTAATATACGCTACTCTCGCTCCTCAAAAATATCAAACTCGAACCGTTATACGCTGTCGCTATTACCGCTAGCTCGCTACCCCCATATACACGTCATACTTGTCCTATATTGTATAGATAAAATGCTTATATACAACGTTTAACTTGTGGTTTCTAAACTAAAATCCAACCCACGAGCCTCCATTCTGCCACTACTGCATAACGCGAATATGGTAGGACAATGGAAAACCCCTGGTGGGCGCAGACCCACATAACGTCCTGAATATTCAAATCAATGACCCCGATAAATGATAGCATTTGATGTGCAAACTCTCTACGTCATCTGATATGACCATAGACGTCGCTAAGCCTGAGTTCATCCTCCTATAGCTAGCTCGACAAGTACGTATGTATTAGCGGTCACTGTGATAATCCAAATCAAGCATCCGACCGATATCATGACTTTCCCGTTGCTGAAATCCACAAAGTCCCGAGCTTGAGGTACCTCCGGGCCAGTTTCTGCTGGTACAATCGCGGGCGAGGTAGAAGATTCCAAGGGATCAGGCGAATTATTACTTGGGCAGTCCAAATCCGTTTTAGGCACCCGCATGATGCGTGAAGACGAAGTGAGATATACCAGTGGGAATATGATGAACGGGAGGATTATCGATAAGATAACCTGACTTGCAACAAGTAAGGTGTCGATGCCATTGCGTCCGACGACAATGGCGACAGTCATGGACGGTACGAGGCCTAGCAGGCGCGTCACAAGACGCCGGATAACAGGCTGTAATGACGTCGAGCAATGTCTTTGATCGAAATGCACTGGTTGAACTCACTGAAACCTTCCAGTTCAGGAAACCTTCCGAGATGCTTTGTCCTGCTACAGTGGCAACAAGAGAAGCACTTTGACCCGATGCAAGAAGGGCAAGCGCGAAAAGCAATGCAGCCGCTGTTGCCAAGAATTTGAGAAATCTTTGAGGACGTAAAGATATGACCTACCTTTTCCCATCGTGTTGCTGATCAAAGCTTGGGCATCGAACAAGCTAGTTGGCAATTCAGAGCCATATGCTCCTGATCCATAATAAAACACGGCACTGGCAAGTATTAGAATACTTTGAAGGATAAGTTAGTATGAGCTTCGGGGAGGAACGATAGATGCATACAGAGCATTGATTATGACGGCGAAGCCTAGAAGACTGCTGACAACATCGACCATGGCGTGGTTTATATGCAATCGTATGAACTCTAAGGAATTATTCTTTCTATGTTCATGAGATTTTGGACGGGCACCCAATTCTTCTACTATGAATAGGGACTTGCAACTTCGCCAAATCGCCGATCCTAGGTATCGCAAGCGCCCGCGGTCCGACGTTGACACTTGTTCTGGAGCCTTGTCTGAAAGGATGGAGATTTGAACAATTGACGCTTTGGATTCCCTATCTTGGGTTGCCAGATGCGAACCCAAGAATAGACTATGAGGCATCACTGTAGCACCCAGGATTCCGACAGCTACGGCAGAAGTATGTTAGCCCATGTTTCATTCCCGTGTTCCACCACATACACGTATAAAGAGCACCACTGGCAAATAGTTCCTGAGAAGGAACAAATCCATCGAAGGCTGAACCCCAGACGACATTAACCTTGGCAATAATCAATGCCATGCAAATGAGCACTGCAAACACCTGGATTCCGATTGAACACAGTGAAGTACGCAAGTTGTTGGGAGCTCACAAGTGCAGCGATGATCCACTCAAATAACTTCAATGGTCTAGAGCATAATGGGTTGCCAAAGCCAAGTATCAATAAAACATCAGCTCCAGTCATGAGCACGGTAGCCCAGAGTGGAAGTGATGGAAATAGAAGACATAGGGCTATTGCAGAGCCTGTGAGCTCAGCCAGATCGGTACAAACGATGGCTAATTCAGAGAGCGCGTAAAGCGGATAAAGAACTCCCCATCGCCAGAGCTTCGTATGGCGCGGTCGGTTATGGAAAAGAAGGCGACAGTGGGATGCAAGATCTGCATAGACGAATCAACAGACACGTAGATCTGACATGAAAAATAAACCTTACCAAGGCCAGTGACCACTCCCAGCCGACAAGCAAGAACCTACGTAATTCGGCAGTCAAGTCAAGTACTGGGACTGTTGGATACCAACGACACTTACTTGGAGAAATGCGGCGAACAAGCCTGATAAAAGAACGACAAAGAGGAGCTTATAACCATATTGTGATCCAGCCTGAAGATCTACACCCCAATTTCCACTTTGATGCCATCATGATAGCCTTGGTGAGAAAAAAGTTTACCATCAAGATCGTACCAGTAGGACTTACGGGTCAAAGTAAGCAACAGAACACACGATGCCTACGCCTGTATGTTTCTGTGCGTGGTGAAATACTGTCCATCCTACATGATGGAGACGTTCTATCCATCGTTTCCCCGACGATGTGGTTGTGCTCTCAAGTGGACGATCCTGGTCCACCGGATTTTGAGAATTGGTCATGGTGATGCAACTGTCGGTCAGAGTGGATCCGAGTCGAAACCTTTCTAGAAGGTCCTGACGTTTGAAAGTGGATGAGAAGATATACGAAAAATATAGGAATGGCCACAGGCGTGGAAACTAGATTGTCCATTGGCCGTTCAAAGGTCGGAACGCCATCGGAGCAAACACAAGTACTCGTGTATTCATAATCACAATTACATCTACAACTGACCCGGAAACATGTAAACCGGCTCCAGCTGATTGGGAGATACTAGTACATATGTGATATGATCTCATGTTGCCCAGACCAACTCCGCCAGGAAAGGCTAGTCTAGAAATCCGACAAATCGTCATTCAAGAGTTGGTCAGCATCAAGAAGGCAGTCTGCATATACCTGACCACGATATTACATGTAAGTATCATGAGGACCCGAACTTGTGATTTACTGACGTCTAGTTCCGCTTTGTTAAGGGCTACCTGTTCGGTTGTAGGTCGAGATGAAACATATGTCGTGGCAGGTGGCTGTTGTGGCCAAGACATACTGGTTATCGGCGCAGCTGTGCTCGACTTCGATAACTATACTTAGCTTCATTCATGTGACTGCAGTTAGCCGATTACCTTGACTCTCACCCCGGAAACCTCCATTCTTGTTGACTTTTCCACGTCCCTGGTTAGCTGTGCCCAATCCCGCTCCGATAGCTCTGGTTTGAGAGCGCCCTCATTGGCTAATTGGTCCGCACACTCGTTGCCTTCAATTCCAACGTGACCTCTAACATGCTTGAATCTGACTTTTGCTCCTGCCTTTTCGCGAGCATATAACAATGCCGCCAAGTACCTGATAAGAGGTGCATTCTTGACGGGTTCGCCGTTGGCTGTTCGAAATCCGTTGAGACTCCACTTTGGCAACCATGATTCGAAGCCTGCGTAGGATCAGAGGAAATCTCCACATGTATCTGGAAATCGTACATTGGATAGAATATTTTGAGTCCGTTTTGATGATGAGTGGTCGCTGAGGCGACGAGGTCTCTAACGCTCGTACGATTGCCTGCAAAACCAGGTCGAACATGAGCAAAGGTCATTATCGAGGATGTCAAGTGCAACTCGCAATGAGTTCTGCCCTGTTGTTTGTCTGATCTCCAGGACACCGTTCAGCAAGGTTTCTGAGGCAGTGGTGATGAGTGACATATGAAGCGAAATGATGTCTCAGAGTGAAGTTTCTTGCCTGGAATCATTCCAGCCCCACCATACACCCACACCCGCCACCGAACCAGCTTTTCCATTTCCTTTACATGCGCCATCAGAATAGACTATATCCCACCCGTGTCCATCTTCTTCAACGTTGGCAACAGCAGGAAGTAAACGAGATGCAACAGAGGTCGAAGATGTTGACGGTACGCTCGTGGAGACGACAGCAGGTGGTACGGCGAGGGTGGATAGTGCTGAAGAAGGCGGTTTGAGTGAGGACCCTATGTCCACGAAGGTACGTGCTTCTGCCTCGGTGGCGAGCTTCTTGTAGATAGCACCATGAAAGCCTTTTACTTGTGCCTCGCATTCTTCCCTTTAGGAAGCTAAGTACAAGATGAGCATATCACGCGGTCTACTGACCACGACAGGTATACCCCCGGCGAGCGTCCTTTGTGCACAGCGTAATACGCCAGCTTCGGCGCCTTTGGCATACCGCTGGATTTGGATGTGTTCCAATACCGGAAGGCGGTAGAGAATGGTCTAGCTTTCAACGGAGGAAACAGTGCCACGGCGGCTGCGATATCGCGGGACTGGTTAGGGTTTATGACTGATTACGTCATGATTTAATTTGAGAGTTGTAAATTGGACAGTGCAGCTTACTAATCGTCACATGACTTGAGCAGTAAATACGTGGATAGTTTTACTACGACTGAGGTGAGACGCTCATTTATCTATTATATTACTACAGTACTAATTATTGTAGACACATTCCTTAGGTCCTGTGTCATTCTGATAGGTTCCGCCCCCATGAACGTCCTCAGAACAAAACCTAGTCTATTCCAAGTCTAGGAGAAGGGCAGCCCCCTTTAAGCTGAAGGACACAGCTGAAAGACCCCTCGTTTGCTGCATGTATACATTCCTTTGTGACGTTTTAGGCAGTCCCTGATTGATTTTTCCCGCCATCGTAGATCACATGTAAACCTTCTTCCAAATGCGGACAACGCTTTCTCCTATTGCGGTCGTTACCTTGTATTCGCCAAGTACACCTTCAGCGTCCCTGGTTTGGTATATAATCACTATGCGCAGCATCCAATCTCTATCAGCACAACCAGTTCGGTGCAATCAACTCCAACCGTTGTTCGATACATAAGCCTCTGACGAGCCGTTGCCATCTACCATCTGCACACCCAGTCATTTTCGCAGAGCAGCTCTAACGCAAGCCTAAACGACCCTACATCACATCTCGCACATAATGTCTCACTACAACAAATACACTGCCCCCCCTCAGTCGCCTTCTTTTAGCTTCTTCCCCACCGCACCCTCTGCCCCGCATGCGTTCTCCTCCATGCACCACAACCCACGTGACGAGCACGCCATGTATGCGTCGCTGGGCTCATCCATGGGCTTCCAGTCGGGCGGCCAGCGCAGGCAAAACAACGGCGGGAGCTCTAACCCGCTGAAGAGGCTCTACAGGAAGTGATTTAAACGTGACATATCACATATACCCCATAACCCACTTGTATCGATAACACCTGAAGAACTGGAACGGGGCGGTTATTGTTTTCATATTATGTGGCTAGGAGACGAGGGCATGGAAGACGAGGCACGCACAAATATGTGGTGATAAGAGGCTGCTGGGCATTTTCACGACTTCCTTCGATTACACACTTACTTCACGTTCCCCTTCGAAAATCCTGTGTCAA
>Ga0153978_1000027_pt1 | contig 28340 bp, 39 predicted proteins | sample TSGA062MetaG_FD_104749 | JGI IMG/M metagenome (GOLD analysis project Ga0153978, IMG submission 104749) | Attine ant fungus gardens microbial communities from Georgia, USA - TSGA062 MetaG | ecosystem: Host-associated > Fungi > Mycelium > Unclassified | place: USA: Georgia, Yuchi Wildlife...
AAAGGAAGCCACACTACCACGGACGCATTGGCCCTCGCATCGACGAATCGGATTCTGCCTCGTCATCATCGCAAGAATGACGACAGGCTGATAGCCGGGGATCTACCCCGGCAGACAGTCCCGCTGACTTACGATTCCTCTGCGTATCAGGAGGTGATGTCTGGTAGCTCGTCATGTGCCTGCGTTTACCCTCCATCGGTATGTGGTCAACGTATCCCGATTTGAGCGGCGAGACTTCTGTGGAACGTGGCGTTGTGGGCGATACAGGGGATGCGCCATCAACGGAGCTTCCGTCGTGAGATGAATGATATGGAGAATGTGGTACCCGATATGTCCTTGAGCTTTCCGCGCCGAAGGGCGGATCGAAGGAAGAGCGTTGTGGGCCTGATCCTTGTCCAGGCCATGACTTTGGAGTAGGATATGATATCGGCGCACTGATAGCAAGGGTATCAGCATTGCATGAGTCATGGTAGCAAAATTAAATTACCGCTGATGTGATATGGACATCGATCTTTGCCTTGGCCACTGGGCAACGTCATGTCTGGCGTCAATGGCATGTTCATCGTCCATCTTCAAACGTTTCAACACAGCTGCGGAGTCATGTGTAGAAATCCCTCGCAGATCCTCAAGAGCAGAAATAGGCGGCAATGCATATGATGGGCTACTGATGTGCCTGGGAGGGGCGAGGGGTTGAATTGGGGGTAGCACAATTTGATCGCCAGGGAATTTGCCGTTTCGACCATCGTTGTCATGGTCATGTAAAGAAATCGAGGGTATATCTAGCGAAACTGAATCACTAGTTGCAACTGAAAGTTTTCGACCGGAAGTAAGTGATGACGGTGGATAAGGAGAATATCGTGAACGAGCCGAACGCTCACGCATAATTGGCGATGCGGAAGACGAGAGATGTAATGGCGGACCTGTAGGTTGCGAATGGGGATAGGACGATGCATCTCTGTACATGATTGATGGAAGGGAAGCTGGTTGTCCAGGGGGTAGGTAATGCGCTGATGAGCTAGTATGGGTGCTTGGCCCTGCAGCAGGTATAGACCATGACGACCCCGAATCACGTGGCGCAGGGGCAACAACTTGGTTGTTCCGACGCGATCGCCTCCGTCCTGATGAAGAAGACACGACTTGCCCATAGCCTGGTTGGTCTGGAGAAAGGCACGTGCTTGGGAACGTGGGTCTGTAGAGATAATGTCAACAGCGCAGCATAATCAACATTGTGGAGGGAGTGTACCCAAATAACGGGACTAGATCTTCACGGATTGGCCAAGCCACCCTGAAACAAGTTAAGAGCTGTTCCTTGTTATGGGACTTTGAAACTCACCGGCGTGACAGGCGGAGAGCGACCTAAAATCGTTTGAGCACTGCTGTTGACAGAAAGCGGGTGTGACTCACTTCGTAAGGCATCCACGTTCCTTGAATTTTCAGGTAACCTCCCCGGACACGGCGGATAACAGGCGCCAAGTCAGGCTGTGAATCGATCATTTTGACAATGTCGGCTGTGGGTTTGGATGTGAGATTAGCAGCGCGCAGCGCACGCGGAGAAATCGGGTCATGCTCACCTTTTGAATTGCCGAGGGCTGGTTGCCGGGAAGGAGTGAACAATTGGATTGATATAGTTAGAAGGGAGAGTCTCGCACCTTTCCAAATGCCGGTCCAAAGAATATAGCCATCATCAATATCCATCATAATCCATTGACCGTTGAGCGGATATTCATACACGGGACTGGATGGTGCTTCAAGATCGGCATTTCAAGAAGACGGAAAGAAGTGCGTACATATAACCTCTAGGGTCATTGCTCGTGATATAGCGACCTTTGCCGACCTGGTGATTTGGGCTTGCGTATGGACGGAATCGAGGGCCCTGTGGAGAAATAGATGGTGACACCATGGGATCCTTTGTACAGAAGCTGAAGGTGAATAGACTGGGGGAAATAGGATGTGTGGCTCACCTGACCAAGTATACTGGACGTCATGGTATCTGGAGGTCTCGATAACGAGAAAGGCAGAAGCGACGAAGAGGTTTAGAGACGGGTGAGGAAGGGGAATTTAAGAAATTTGAAAAGAGGGAGACAGGAACTGGTAAATGTCAGGAGCGGTTAGACTAAGGCAAAAAATGGAAGAGCGAAATATGAATGGACTGATCGTCGCCTTCGGCCACGTCGACTGTAACGGAGGGCTGCTAGTATCTAAGGTCGCATCGACGCTAGTAAGTTGACATATATACCTAGATAGCATTACATAGATGCCGTATTTAGACTCGTTCCATGTGCGTACACCGGCCCCCTAAACGGGCAGTTGCGCGAGGCACATACCCCGACGGCGACAGTCGGCACCGGCAAGTTCAACCCAAATTTGCGTCAGAACTTCCATCTTTCCATTGCCGAGAAGGAATTGTGTCACTACAATCTAATAAACCCTGTCAACTTTCATACTAATCAGCACTTGCTCACGCTCGTCGTCGCCTAAACCTGCGGATAGCATTTCTGACGGCACCCACCTGCCACTGTCACACACCATGTGACTGTCTGTCATCGCAACTACCCCATCACTGATGGAGAGAGTGCTGCCGGAAGTTGACGCGTTGACGTTCAACCAAAAAGACAACCGAACAAGGTTTGTTCAACTCCCCGGCAGAAGCTTCAGCCATGATTTTCATGGAGACACTGCGGACAATATGACTACATTTGGGAGCACTGAGTGTCGAGGGCGCGGGTATCAATCTGGCCCTGTAATCCATGCGACCTACGCGTCATCTTTGATCAGTCGCTCACATGACCCACCCAACTTAATCCATGGGCGTCCGCCCCACGGACTCTCTCTTACCTATTGTACATAAGCCACTTGCTCCTCGAGAACCTCGTTTTCGGTTTGATTTACATAAATGAATTCACTCAGGTGTACCCTCGGAAACGACTACATAATTCCCGACTATTCCTATTTGAATACCGCGTGCTGGCAGTGTGTCCAACGTCGGACCTGAAACAATAAAGAGCTCCTCGGGTCAAAATTCGAGGTTACCCCTGAATTCGTTATAAGAGCAATATGCCTCTATTTGGAAGCGAGCTTCGATGTGCCTCAGAACTTAGAAGGGTGAAGCGTCGATCACAAATTAGTATAGTGACCTCGATTGCTTCGAAACGTTCCGGATTCATCCTCACCCAAATTTTGGATCCAGCGAAACCAGGCGAAACCCCGGAACAATAGGGTGCAGTCGACCCTGACCGGAAAAGACATCCAGCGCTGCCGTTCGGTACCGAAGCCACGCACAAAAATAAGCACGACATAGGCACACAAACAACACCCCATAGGGTTACTTTTTCACTCGTCGCTTGCCGTCACCTTGTCACCTTTTGTCCACTCGTCGAGATACGGACTCTCGTTCACACACGCCACTGGCAAATGTCCTAGGCATCGGAGAGTGTCGGCCTTTCGGGTTAGACAAGTCCCAATTTGTCCTTTTTCGTCAGGAACAAAGGCAAAATGATCCATTTCGAAACTGCACAGCTGCCAGCCCGTCTATAATCCACAATTTCCTAATCAGAAGCACAGGTACTACAATGTATCTAAGGTCCGATACCGTGTCCATATCCTTTGGCAGCAAAGTTGCATAGCGCGCGCCGAACCTCCTCCCCGCCAACTTTGCTTGTAGTATAAACTACTTTACTGAGTTGGAATCCATTGAACTGACTCGCGGCACATATGGTATATGCACCCATGTTGTCAAAGCCAAGCCAGTCCCCGATTTGAAGCGCACTCGGCAATTCGACTGCCTTACACACGCAGTCAATGGAGTCACACGTCGGCCCCCACACGCTACAGAGGGACAAAGGCTCCGAAGGAGAGATGTGGAACGACCCATTAAGGGAAAGGACGTAGGGGTTCACCGTCTGGTGATCAAACATGATACAGTTGAATGCGCCGTACACGCCGTCGTTGATATAGTCTGCGCAATCGAATTAAGTCAAGTGACGGTTCTGTAGTATGAGAAAGGCATCCACGTACACATGATGCTTGGTTCATCCGAAGCTGGCTTGAGGTCCACGGACTCCGAAGAATTTTCAATCATCGGCGCCCTACGTGCGATGATGTTGGCAGCGAGGCGAAATGCTTTGGACACATAAAAACGGCCAGGTTCCGCAATTAGCCTGATGCCTTTTCGGTCAGGAAAGTAACGATTAATGGCATCGGTCAAAACTGATGCAGCTACTTCAAATCGTTCATCTTCAAACCCACCGCCGACATCGAGCAGTGTGAATCGATAACCAGCTTGCGCCCCCATGATGAATGCGTCGCGGGCGCGTCTGATGGCATCTCCATAAGTGGTTGGGTCATAACATCCACTCCCCACATGGAAGCTGACTCCAATAACGTCTAGCCCAAGCTCATTAGCCTTTGACAAAAGGCTGGGAACGACCTCGAGGGGTGCGCCAAATTTGACACCGAACCGACAGATACTTTTGGAATCATCCGCGAGAATTCGAACAACAAGTTTAGCCTCCGGGTGCGCACGCGCAATTTTGTACAGTTCATCGGCATTGTCGAACGTCATATTGTTAACTCCGGCTTTCGCAGCGCTCCGCACGAAGGAAGTTGCCTTACACGGGTTGGCAAAAATGATTCTCGAAGGATCGATACCACCAATACCGAGGACCTGTGAAATTTCCCCGTTGGATGCGCAGTCAAAGCCGGCCCCCAAAGCAGCAAGAAGCCTTAGAACGTATGGGTCCGGGTTGCACTTTACCGCTAATGACTGGGTCAGTACTCAAGTAAATACATCAAAGGTGGAGGACGGGCAACAGACCATAGTGCGGGACAATCTCCGGAAGATATTTCATCCACCGCTCATGTTGACGGAAGATTTGACTGAGATCAGCCACGAAAAAAGCTCTCTCTGCATCAGCCTCGTTCACCGCGGCTCGCCTTGTGGCATCCATTATGCCCTTCCAAAGATGCGTTTCGGGATGTCCCCTGAAGAGTGGTGGGAGTGAAGAAAATATTTTTTCATCATCTAGCCGGTTCTCAGTAGCAACAGCGTCAATCGACGCTGTTGAGATAATGGAGTCATAGGAAGTATCCGAATGTCCAAAAAACTTGGAGAAATTGTTTGAGATGAAGTAGTCGATTGGGTTAAAGGCAGTCAGAACTTCAACTGGCGACATTGGGGGATTCGACGGATGGTCCGTTGATGATGAATCTACAAAATCCGAATCGTCTATAGCGGCGTTTTTAAGATAGTTGGTAGTGTGAATCACTTGTTTTCTTTTCAAAGCCTCGAATTACCGAACCAGAACCGCGGCTGACCGTTTAGGAACCACGGGCTAGTACGGCAATAATGTGGGGCTCTCCAGTGGGCAGTGGGTTCCTCGCTCCCTGTCCAGCGAGGAAATAGCTTGAAGGGTAATATAAAAAATGTAACAGAGCAGGGAAAGAATCTGGACGCAAGTAGGCGAAGGTCTAAAAGTGGGTCCTGTCAAGGAGGTTCACCTGAACAGAGGTTTAAAATCAAAAGGGCCCCCACAGCATGGAGCTTTTAGCTTACCACGAACGGAAGACCACCTGACAATGCGGTGGAGAGTCAGTATTGGTTGAGATGTCAAAACTGAACGACGTACTCAAGGGTCAACAGACGGAGATCGTTGTTCCTTTCCTGATCGGTAATGATGACACCGAAAGTCTCTGGAGACGCTGGTTACGACTACAGAGAGAATATGCGATTCGCTGCTGGCGAAAGGGTGATTTGCTGTTGGTTCGGGGCTCGGTAATGACTGGGTCAAACAAAATTTTTGTTTGATCGATTAGAACAGAGTTGTGCATTACGTAATTTACATCCTGATGATAAATACTTATGTAAGCTTTGCATTCACGGCCCCTCCCGAGACCCGACGGTGATATGTATATACGTCATGGAGCACAAGAACTTTCGATTCCACGTTGATCATACCTTTGACAACAGGCACTTCGAGTAACGTTACCCATTGGAGTCGCATGTCGTCGAAAAGTCCTATACCGAGGTTAGATCAATCATTGGTGATAAGATATCATTAATACGCTCAGAGTCAGATGAGTTGCCCAATGGGTCCAGTTCTAGCGATGGCCCGATCCTGCGGATGATCACTGCTGTTGGCAGTCAATTCATAGATATGCCATGTTGTGCATAATGACCGTCGCCATCGGTTGCACTGCAAAACAACTCATCGTGGTTGTGCCACGCACTAAGATATGTACAAGTGTTGATTGCTTCACAGCATCGGCCCGAGGGCTGCGGTACGTGATCACAAAACACCGCCAGCGCTTGGATCTTGTGTCTCATGCAGAGCCTGGGCTGCGGAAGAGAAATGTGAATGGTCAGGGTCCCAACACGAGTGCGCATTCGTTGCTACTGGAAAGATTCCTTCCCTGATTAACCTAGGATGTTTGGCTATTCATGTAACTTGCCGTTCACCTCGTTGTACATTCAAAGGCACGTTCCGAAGAAACGAAGCTCATTCAGAAGATCAACGGGACAACTCATCAGCCTCGATGACCATATTTACGATCTTGACACTGTCACCTTTGGTACGGCTGAGGGCCAGTATCTCACTGCATTGACAGTCAAAGCTAGTCCGTCAGTATGTAAAAGATTCACTGAGAGGCTACAAGTACTGCAGCCTTCACCGGTTTGATTGGTTTGCAAATTCTGTGCTATCTGGAACTTGAATGCGGTTCTTGGTCCACGAAGTTCAAACATCCAGAAGGCCCTGGCAGTGACAGGTGTTGCATACGGAAACAATGATCTATGAACCTGCAGAGTGCCATTGCTTGTCTTCTTTTGGGGGATTCTGCATGGAATGGCTGCAGCATGACGAGTTTTCATTTAGTCTAGAAAACCACTCTACAGGGAATTACTCTTCTCCGTTGGATTCGTGTTGTCCACCCCTCTGACAAAGAACACGTCTCCAAACCGGTGCTGAGCAGGGTTTGTTCCTCCATCTTCTTCGAGGACTCAACTTCTCTACACGTTGCATGGATGAGTGTTCATTTGCGCTGTTAACGCACTTCTCAGCGGAAATCTTACGGAACCTTTGGTCATGATGGCCGCGTTAATCCCCTGACCCAGTTCCCACTGCGCTGAAATTCTTGTTCCTCATTGACGTGACTCATGACTCAGATCAAGTCTGCGGTCTAAATTTCGAATGAAATGGAAGAAATGATACATAGGTGCAGTACTATATCTGTCCGCGCAATTGAGCACCGGCTGGGATGGCATCTCAGTAGATTCGCTCCGGGCCCAACTTTTGCAACTTTTTTGCGGTCGCGGAGCATGTTAAGGTTCCCTACGTAACCTAGATTCCTAGTCCCTTGAATCGATTGGAATCTCAGAGCATGACGCGTAAGCACAGGTGTGATCCATGTGATGGGCTTCCCGCTGAAGATGCGCGTGCTCTTGTCTCCTTGGTCGCGAGCGTTATGAATCGGTTGGATCTCGCTTCTTTATTGCGGAAAGCGAGGTAACTAAAGATAAGTTCTCCCCACGATTATACAACAACTTACTCCCTCGGCGAGCTGTCATTGCAGGGTATCGTGAGCTCCAAGTCCCTTGTTTAACTGCGTTTCCCGATTGGCAGGTGACGGCAACGACGACATGCATGTCGGAGAGTTCGATAACCTTCTAAATGGGAATGTTTCCCAAGGGCCCTTCTATAAGTATCTGGTCCCCGTGCAATATATATTGGTATGTACATGCGTACATTGTTGGAAAGCTCTTGCTCCGTTGATACCGAACCTTGATTCAGACATGTACATAACTAGTAGTCTTCTCGCTAGCTCACATCATTTCCTATTTCTCTCGTCTTCGGTGTGGTGCTAGGGTATATATGTACATGCACAGCCGAAACAGTACCTGTTCTCAGAAATGACTACAGAAACCGGGTCGTTTTCCCTTCGAAAGTTTCGAGCCTCGAGCTGTTGGCAGCAACGAACGTGCTGGCGTCGTTACCCTAGAACCTCCATTCAGTACTATTTCCCAAATAATCTTATCGAGCAACGGACCGACCCATATGCTTTTAAGGTTTGCAAAAAGGGCCGATGATGTGAACTTCGTAAGAACCCGTCCGGAACGATTTGGAGCAGGTGAAACGAGGGAGAGGACCTCCGTCTACTGTCTCCAGGGCGCCTAGCTATCAAGGGGTGGTATTGAGGTCATCTGGTAAGATATAGCCTCACGGTGGCATGTATGTCGGTCTCCAGTCGAAATGCCTACAATCACACAGTTATTATAAGGGAGTAACCACTATCTGGGTATGCTGCGCGGGGCCCAGTGATGGAGACTTGATTTGCGCGTGCACAAGGCACGTAATGTGGTTTGGGTTGATCCTCGTACGCCATAAGGTCGTGGTATACTCTCGGTCGTATATTTGCCACTCTGCTTTGCCCACCACGATGTACGGAAGTGTGACAAAACAAATGGAACTTTCCGTAGTGCCAAGCTCCTCTAACGAAGTAAAGGGTCTCTCAGGATATTCCGTAAAGATGATAAGGGAAGCGGATACCACGCATTCCGCATGTACTCGACATTGGTGTACATAGGGACTGTAGGAAAATACGTTTTGACTGCGTATAACCAGTCGGCAAGATAACATCGACAATCCTTAGCGAATGTTTGCCCAAGGAACGCGGGTATCCGCGGACGCAGGTATGTCGCGCGATGTCAGTGGCGCGTGACGCTGAGGGATGTCGACATCCCATTCCATCAGGCCGCCAAGGGGTAGATGCTGAACTACCACCCTCTTGCCCAGCACTTCCGCCTAGGGTCGATTAAATAATAAAATCAGATGGAGGAGATGAAGGGTCATCACCTCATACATCTTGAATAATCCGCTGTTGACCTTCCCCCAATTGGGAACCCCGACGGCGATTGAGTGAAGCTGAGAGGAGTGTTCGAAAAATGGGCCATGTTTGACTTGATAAATCCGCATGATGGACATAAAATATAAATTGCTTGGGGGAAGCGGGGGGGTTAGGACGGAAGCTACAGTAATATCCGTCTGGTCTGTGTAGTAATGTGTCACATGAAATAATTAGAGAATGGAAAGCGAAAGATCATGCCTCGTAATTGTCCGCTTCCAAAGATATAGCCAAGAAAGCTATAATCGTCGAGACCCCATACGCCATGGCTGCCAGCTGGCTCCAATTTATAGACATCCTGGAGTTTCCAACACAACTGCAGATAGCGTACGAAAACATTGAGGACCAGATGTCGATATTCATCTGACTGTGATTTAAAGTATCCTATGAGAGTCAGACAAAGGAGGAAGATAGCAAATGATGTTTCATGGCCAGTCCCATAGTCCATCCTCAGAAAGGACCCGAATGAAGTGAGCAAGTACGGTTTCAAATATGGGGCAGTGGAAGCAAACTCCTCGCCAAGTAGGTTTGCAAGAAGCTCTTCAGAATGCTAAAATGCAGTCGTGGGAGTGAGAGACCCAGACATTCATGCCCGATGGACTCGCCTCCTCTAAACGAGTTCCCCACGTACGGAATGCAAGATTGCCAAAGCGCTGAGGGGTCTGAAGTGGAGGGATCTCATTGACCCAATCGCTCAAGGTTTGCAGGAGAGCGAGTATACGGACAATTTCCTGCGGGGCTGGTAAATCAAACAATGACAACGTAATTACAATTGCAGACCTGACTCTGTTCTGGAAGATTCGTTGGCGGAAGCATATAACCAACCACCGATTCACTCAGTCGGTGCAGGAATAACAAGTAGTTCGCATATCCCCTCGTTGACTTCCAAACTTCGACATCTTGATCGCTTCGTATTTTCAATTCCGGTAGATCCTGAGCGATGGGTAACTCAATGTGTTTCAAAATCGGACTGAGCCTCGTCTGTGAATTTGGTGGCATATCGACAGAGTATTAGTGGAACAACCTGCAACAACCGTGACTTTCGCAGTCTGTATTACATAATATGATTTCTCACCTGACACGTTCTATCGTGACGCGACGCTCCTGGGCCCTGCTGGTTTTTCATTGACTACAGCCACTGATCATTGCAACAATCTCACAGAAGGGATTTGCGTCCACTTAACAATGCCCCCGTTTGACGATTGGAACATCATCGACGAGGAAGAAGAAGAGGAACTCCAGGACGCGTCTGTGAGTGTTGCCCCCTGAGTCACGGTCGACCACCCAAATTTTATGGAATTCCTCTCCAAGTTTTTTGAAGGGAAACGTGACGTTATCCTTTTCTGCATTGATTGCTCCGAGTCTATGCATGAACTTCGGGATGACCCTAATTACGAAGACGTCAAGACATCCCATCTCTTCACTGCCCTTGACGCTGCTGTACAGATCCAGAAAAAGAAAGTGATAGTAGGCCCAAACGATTCTTTTGGCATCGTCCTATTCAATACAGTGAGATTTGCTCTATCGCATAGTGGGTTTGCGTTCTCAAGCAGCCGTGAAGACCCGTACTTCAGATGCAAAAAATCACGCAACAGAAATCAAGAAGAACTCCTTTATATATCAGCCCATTGCGCCCATAAGTGCCCCGGCTATTCAAGACCTAATCCAACTGTTAGATGGTTTGTCATGCCGACTGTTATGTATCAGTAAAGGCTGAACAATTTGTTCTAAGCTGCTCGAGAGGATCCGGAATTGCTCATATCCACATTTCCCCCACTTACAGGCAAAAAAATGCCACTAGGTGATGTATTTACGAGCTGCAACTGGGTTTTGCGGGACGGGTGAACACCACATACTCCAAATATGTATCAGTGCTTACGTTGTTCCCTCAGAGCACCAAAGACAGCGTCAAAGCGCGTCTTTTTGATCACAGACGATGACAACCCACACCCAGCAAGCAAGCAGCTTATCACCTCCGCTCGGACTACCCTTATAGTATGTCTACCTTCTTGGAAAGCGCACTGACGTTAATCCTGGTTTGTAGGATTTGACACAGTCAGGGGCTCAAGTCGAGCCGTTCTTTATTGCGACCCCAGATAAACCATTCGACCCGTCCAAATTCTACTCAGTGCGCAATATCTGCCTTAAATTTCCATGGTTGGCTGATGATACCCTGCAGTCCGTTTTGCTGTCCAACGTGTTGAACGACGATAACGAAGATGATACTGGCGTTCTTCCTGAATCCATCTCCATCACGCGTATCGATGATCTTCTCTCTCAAATGCGTTTTCACGAGGTACCAAAACGTGCTATCTTCAGCATTCCGTTCCAATTAGCAGACGGATTTGTGATTGGGATTAAAGGGTTAGTTACTAAACTTTCCTGTCAACTTCATAGACTTCAATGTTCTTACTGCAGTTATGGTCTGGTCACGGAACAGAAGAAGGGTGTATACAAGTATTTCGTTGACCTCGGTGACCGGATGGAAGTAGCGAACAGTCGTACAGTATATATTGACGAGGTTCTGCCCTGATTATGTATCATATTCTGAATACTAACCACTCCTACAATAGGATCATCAAGCAGAAGTTGATAGAAACAAGATCGTCTATGGGATGTCTCTTGGCGCCCCTCCTGTCGACGATGCTAGTGACGAAGAAGGGGAAGGTGCTGAGACCGTTTCTCGAACCGTTCCGTGGGGAAAACGGGTGTGCTTCTTTGGCCTTATCTTTGTTTGGTACTAAGACATCTCGTAGCCTTTTTATACTGCAGATGAGATTAGGTCTTTCCGTACGCTCGACCTTGAACCAGGTGTGTGTGAATATCGAGTTGGCAACTATCTCCTACATTAAATATCAATAGGCGTCAGGCTACTTGGGTTCAAGAATCGCGAGGAGCTAGTATTTGAGGACAATGTCAAACATTCTGTATTTATTCATCCAGACGAACTAGTGCGTCTTCTTCTCGTTCTTACTTCTCGGCACAAACTGTCAATGCAGAAATACTCGGGAAGCAAGCGTACATTCACCGCTCTCTTGAAGAAGATGATAGAGAAGAAGAAGATTGGTCTTGTGCTAGCCGTCACAAGGCGCAACGCTGCTCCTATCTTCTGCGCAATGCTTCCGCAAGTAAGCCGTAATTTCTAGTCCACAGTGCGTTAATAGTATATCTGGTCAACTAGGCGGAAAGTGGCGAAGAAGGAGAATGGAAAGAGCCTGCAGGTTTCCATCTGATCCCCTTGCCTTTCGCCGATGATATCAGGGCGGCTCCGCTGGAGGAAGCATTCCGAGGTACGCCAGGTTTGCCTTAGATTTCATTTCTATAGCTTAATGGTACGGTATCCAGCACCGGATGATATTAAGAATGCTGCTCGGGCATGGATAGATAAACTCTGTGTCAAGAACGGTGCATATCCGCCAGATTCCTACCCTAATCCTGGTATGTATTCCTATCCAGATACCCGCCATCATAACCCCTATCTGTGCTTGTAGCCCTTGCCTATCACAACGCTCAGCTGCAAGCAAGTGCCTTCCGTGAGGAGTTTGATCCGGAGGCTTTCGAGGATCTTACGCGTCCTAAGTATGATATGATTCACAAGGTGGGTGAACCCTATTCGCTGGCACACGTTCTCCTGATTTTGCGCTAGCGCGCTGGGAGCCTTATGAAGGAGTGGAAAAAGACTCTTGTGAACGACGAGTCCGCGAATGCGGTGATAGTAAACACAGGATCCAAAAGAAAGGCTGTACGAGTACTTGTTGGTGTGAGATACTCTGCTGATCATGCCGTGTAGGACGTATCAGTTGACGAGGCGGAAATCCGCAGTAAACACGAGGCTGGTGCTTTGGGCAAGGTAGGTTCTTTAAATAACGAATCAACGCGTGCTCCCTGACATCCCTGCAGCTCCGCGTGGATCAGCTTAAGGTGTGATTAGGTTGCCCTGGATCTTCATCTCGCTAATTTCTATCAGGAGTTTCTCAAGAGCAAGAGTCAGCCGGTATCGGGTAAAAGGGCTGAGCTTGTTGAGCGTGTTGGGGATTGGTTGGACTCTCATTGATCATTTCACGTGTCTCGACCAACCAGGAGGACAGCTCTTTGCCATCTACGTTGAAAAACTTATTCTCAAATGCCTGTTTGTATTGTATACATAATGATCTTCAAAAGACATCAGCTTTACCTTACTTCTACAATCCAATGCATGACACCGGTTAGCTCCGATAACGCCATTTCCGAGAAAATCTAATCAGTCAGCACCGTGGCCTCAACAATTCACATATCATTATAGCTTCCACAGACCAGTAGCTCATCGTCGCACGGGGTATTTTACGATTCACTCGGACAAACCCAATCATCAACGCGATAGCATCAAAATGTCCACACCCGAGAACCTCTTTAACATCTCTTCCACAACACAATTTCAAGATTTACTATCGGGGGATCTCAGCCGTATATCACTAATTTACTTCTGGACCTCTTGGGCTGAGCCATGCAAGGAAATGGGTCAGGTGGTCGAAGGGCTTGCTATGAAATACTCCAGGCTGCTCACGCTCAGGGCAAGTAACCATAGGACCGTTTGGAACACTACAACACTGACAGCATGACGTCAGGTGGAGGCAGAAGAACAAGCCGACATATCAGACTCGTTTAACATCAATTCCGTCCCGACGTGCTTAGTTATTCAGGTGAGCATACGATTGATTTACTTCCCTAAACCAGTGATCAGACGGTGTCAAGGGCCATGCTCTACTTGGTCGGATTGAAGGTGGAGATGCGACCGAACTTACGAAAACAATCGAAAAGTATCTGGGAAGCAAGTCATCTGTATTCCCCCAATTAACGACAACCCAACCTCCCGTCCCTCCTTCATCTTCTGAGACGGAAGAACAATTGACAGTCCGCATGCGTAATATCATGAATCAAAGCAAGGTGGTGTTGTTTATGAAAGGGGAACCAGATGCACCTCGTTGCGGCTTTTCCAGGACTGCCGTAGCGTTATTGAGGGAGAAAAATGTTGCATTCACTCATTTTGACATTCTCAGCGACGAGAGTGTGCGACAAGGTGAGTCTGTGCAAGTCGTGAATGATGCTTGCTGATTGCTTCCTTTGGACAGGTTTGAAAAAGCTGAACGATTGGCCTACTTACCCACAATTCATAGTCAACGGTGAATTTGTGGGCGGATTGGATGTGGTGAAGGAGATGGATCAGTCGGGGGAATTTGGTGACGTTTTCTTAGCCTGACTGATAACATCTGTACTTTCAACGAAGTTGTGATTCTGAATAGACACTCCCCGACACTTGTCTTACTTGCAATACAAATGTAGAGCAATCTAAGCACACCAATCGAATATTAACCGCCAAGTTCGCTGAACATGCTATGGAATAATTCATACCCCGAGAAAGGGCACCGGAGGGATCCCTTAGTTTGAGAAACCCAATGGTACTATGTAAGGTTCAATCTTCTCGGTCAAATCAGGACTGAAAACCTTACTTTCGCAATTGAATTTCATTTTGTGGTGTATGCATGACATCGGCAATATACGAGAATATACGCCACGTAGTATAATGGCCTCGTGTCAAGGTCACATGTAACTTGGAGGAATCTCAGCTCGAGGGCTGCAATTTTGCCTAAAGATGGATCACCGCATGGAGAGTAAACTGGGAAGGTACGATTCGATCCAGTTATCTGAATCTCCTGATGCCATGGCTGTTGGGGGCGTGTCCCTGTGTCTCATGTTGTTAAATGATTCGTTCGGTATTAACTTTGTGCTGCCGTTAATACTAACGACTTACTAAGAACGTCCAGGGCCTCGGAGCAATGTCATCGTGAGCTAATCCAACATCCTTTCCCCTCGAGGCATTTCGCGTGATTAGAGGCTTCGAAAATACCACAGTGCAGCCTCAGGAGTACGGTCATCGTATATTCCAGAGGCGAGCAATCATCTGCATTAATATTAAAGTGGCCAGTTTTCTTCGAAGGGTAACAGAGCAAGATTCTTTGCACTTCAAGTTCAAAGATGTGAAAACTAGTATACTTAGAGTATTCAGGATGCGAATTATTGAATCGGTTTATTTGGCGTAAAACTACATAAAAAGAACAGTACCCCGCTTGACAAATTCAAACAAACATAGCCATGGCATGGTTGGCATGATGTGATAGTTTCTCTCCACGCGTCCATTTATTATAAGTAACGGATCCTTCGGATTATTTCTTTGGACTTGCTCGTTTTTATCGTCGTGCCATGACCCGCCAACTCAGCCATCACGGCCCTCATCATCAAAGTCCTCCATGCCTCGCTTGTCGTGTCCTTTTACTTCTGGACGTGCAAGTCAATATGCTCAGACACCCAACAGATGGCGGCGTCCCATCCTCTGAGACCGTTCTTCGGAACATTGAAAAAATTCTTGACTGTGCTCGCTTAGCGAACCAGCCACCTCGTATCATTCATATCCGTAACTGTGGAGAACCTGGTGAGCCAGATGCGCCACATTCCCCCGGCTGGCAACTCGTTTTTCCAACACTTCCACACGAGTTTGTTATCGATAAATTGAAAAATAACGCCTTTGCCGGAACCAAGCTCGCAGATCTCGTACCGCGCGACGCCGAACTCATTGTCATTGGCATGCAAAGCGATTACTGTGTGCGTGCAACTTGTAGCGCAGCACTGGATAGAGGAAACGACGTCATATTGATCAAGGATGCACATGCCACCTACGATCGTATCGAAGTGTGGAATGGTGGCACAGTTACAAAGGCCCACGACGTGGAGTTGGAGATAGAGGCAGAGTTAGAGGAAGCTGGAGTCAGTCTGCTGTGTATGTCAGATGCACCGCACTTGTTCAGTGACCGGTAACATACCCTTCGAGGCTGGGCGCTCAGCGCTGGGAATTCGCTCTGCTTCCCGCTTCCTTTCCGTGAGTTTTTTCTTATCGCACGTCATTGTACCTAAACTAGGGGTGCTAATTGCTATGTCTTGAAGTTTATTTATTGCTCCCGCTTAGAACCCTTACACATACCCTTGCGCTCGTCGATTTGGAGCGTTATCGTTCGGATAGGATTTGTTAGTCACCGATCACTACATAACGTACATTAGATGTCACGTGACCTAAAATAAATTTAGCTTTCTGACATCGACCATCATGTCCACATCGACCCAAGTGGATCCATACAAGCCGCTGGTCCCTGGAATTCCGGTACTTTCATTTCTCAATTCAAGATCATTATCTGGTTGGCCTGAAGCATCATTTTCAGAATCAGCGAGTGAAACTCAATACTGATGCACCATTCACGCCCACATATGTTCAGTCATCGCTTATACAATCCGGAGATCCACAGGGTGTCTACATAAGTCGCGTTAAGAACAGACACATTGTTGTAGAAAATCCTGCTCGCATGAGCAGGACACAGAAAGAACGCGATGCGAAGAAAGGAAGAAGGGAAATGGAAAGGAAGAAGAGAAAAACCGTTGCATTAGGACGGAGAGCGGTAGCCGCGAATGGCCTCTGGGATCTCGAGAATAGAATAGAAAAGTGAGTAATTAAGAAAATGCGCGGCCGAACGTCTTGTTTATCGTTCTCACAAGGTTTGACATATTCATCCCACTCCATCTGCTGTGGATGGGATATATGTCTGAACTCCTGGGGCTCCTACCTCCAGCTTCTACTCCAACCGTCGAAGCAATGCCAAACGCATCATCGATGCATGCAAAGCTGGTCAAAGCCGACACTCATGGCTCTATACTGACCGGTACGCGGCCCCGTTATCAATTTCGTATACACTCACAGGTTTCATTACTTCAAAGTACGACAGAGCAAAAATCCTTGTTTGGTAGGGTTGTCTGGCATCGTAATCCACGAAACCGAGAACGCCTTTAAAGTTATCACTCGTAAAGACCAGCTTAAATGTAAGCTATCCTATTTACTGCATTTCGGCGTCACTCTGACGTGTCCTTCAGTAATTCCGAAGCAGAACTCGATATTCACATTGGCTGTCCCATTGTACTCTACACTGCCTCGAACACAGTTCGAGCCAGCTGAAGCTGTCAGCTCTGTGTTGAGTAGTCAGAGTTCGGGGACCGTCTTGGATGCTCCTCATATCACTTTCGATTTGTATGGAAATCAGTTCTGTTTCCGATCTGCAGATCGTGCAGGTCGGAAGTTCAAGGCTAAGGAAACGATCGAGCTATAAATCACTCTCGGGTTAAATAATGGGCATTTGATAGTTGTTCTCTCATCTACAGCGGGCTAGATTTCATTGTATGGCACCACGTGTTCTTCTACGTCACTGTCAACCAGACCCAGCCCGGTATACTTTTCCCCAGGCAAGTTCTTGGAATCTGTGAAACCATTTTGGATCAAAAGGGAATATCAAGCGGATGTTGGATAGCCATACTTGTCGTATAACGATAATGCCCCTGCGGCGGCTACCCCACGAAGGATATTTGCACCCGCACCGGCTTGTATCGTGCGTGTCAGAGGACCAATTAATACCTTACACTCTTTCACTCACCAAACAACGACTTTACACCCTCTTTAGCCATAATCTGCCTTCCAGCGTCGATAAAGGACTTGTATTGTACCTATACCCATCATCAGTAGGTCAAAACGTGTTTGGAATACATGCATACCTTTTCCCCAGAGGTCATCATCATTCGTCTCCTGATAGTGTCAAACGGGTATGAAGCCAAGGCCGCTCCCTGGAAGATTTATATTCAGTACGCCATTGTGTTATTGTAAGGTGTAGGGCTCACCGTTGTGCACATCCAGCCCACAGCAAAAGATGCAAGGAAGTTACCACGCAGATTTCCCACAAGAAAAGTGTCTCTAATTGTGTCATATCCTCCGAAGCTGTATGGTACGTAATTTGGGTGAACGCTGGGGAAAGAAGGATGCACGTACTAGAGACCTCGGTACACGCAGATGCCAACAACGCTGGGCACGAATCCTCTATACAGGCCGACAACTCCATCAGAGCGGAGTGTCTGCCTGTATACGTCGATCAAGCCAGAAAACTGACGTTGCCCCCCTTTAGCAGCGCTTCTTCCATCTGCGGATAATCTTGTGCGGGCGCTGTATTGTTGCGGTGTCAAATGCCTGTTTACGTTCCACGGTGTTATAGACCTACTAATCAAGGGAATACACGAAAACGGAAGACGATGCTCCAGCGGCTGCCCCACTGGCCACGTTTCCTGACAACTTGTTCATACCATTCAAAAATGTAAAAGGATACCCTGCCTACCTAGCACCCACAAACTGAAGTTCTCTGATTTTTTGAAACCAAACGTTTGTTTGAAACTATCCTTGAACGCAAAATTCAGAGCCTGGGTAGGAAAGTATCTGAGCACATTCGTCCCATTACCCCTCCACACTGTCTCTGTTGAGGAATAACAGATTGTTATACTACAAATTTCACAGCGTACAGCTGATAGCCCCTTCCTCTGCGATGGTCCGTTGGAAGCAGTCGGCAATTCCCGTGTAAGGTCGGTCAAGCCTTCCGGAAGCAATCATGGCCCCTTGATTCTGTATGAGAAGTTTGACACGTTCAATGGGGGCGGCCATTGTTTTTGATATGGCGGCTGCGGTGCCTCCCATCATGAAGTCGACTGATGGCCGAGTCAGTGGAGGTAAGGTATAACTAAAATGATGTACCGAAGAAGGTACTGGTATCGGTGGGTTTCGCATTCATCATGATGATGAGTGTTTGGAATTCAGTAGAGATGGCAAGAGTGGTTAGTACCACTATACCGCATGCGTGAGCTTATATGTTCTGGTTCGAGTACTGCGGAATGATTCGGGAGATGGAAACACAGGGCAGTGCAGGAGTCAAGCTCCGGGCTGATTGGAAGGCTTTTGGTAGCCGTATTCCCCCGCTGATAGCTGTACGGACAGAATCTGATACTGATCTGGGGACCATGCTTAGGACTTACTGCCGAGCCCCACCTACCACAGGCGATTTGTCGACATACTAGGTGACACTCCGGGATCTTAATACCATATCTGTTTCCCCTCAGTCGAATGAAACTGATAATGCGGTTACAACTTGAAATGATATATCTGCTGTATACACTCGAACGAAAACCTCTCAAACACACAGCCATACAAACTCCCAAAAGTCTTTGTAACAGATGAATCTACATGACAAAAAGTCAATAATTGTATGAACGAAGAGATGCGATAAGATATTGCATGCGAGTATAATGTTGCGTTGGTATATATACATCCGCGAAAGAAAACTTTGAGACATAATGCTGGTAGTGACGGTGATAAAATTGATATCCTCCACAACTCTACATCATCTGCAGAGCCTGTGGATATAAAATGAGAACTGAAATCTGTGCAATATTTTTTTCGAAGAGACGTACCGGGACCTTGTAATATGATATGTTACCTGTACCATAACCGCAGGAGGTGCTTACGCCACCACGCAGTATGAACCGCCACTGCTGCTGCTGGATTCCTCTTCTACAGGCACAGATGTAATGGGTGATGATTCATCAACCTGAGAGGTCATGAAGAATGTAGTGATAGCAGCGAATGAATCCATTTTTTATGAAGGGAGAATGTCTTGGGAAGATAGTAAACAAATCACAGTTGCAGAAGATCGAAGACGGGCGGCTGAACTTGGAGGGTATGAGCAAATAATCATGACATTTTATACCTCCAAGCCACAGGCCACGGCACATGCAAAGTTTGCGCGCGCGTACAGAGTTCATCGGAAGCGTAAGGAGAAGGTCCGGTCCAATTGTTTGAGCTGTCTGAGATTCATTTTACTTCTGTGACAGCATAAATTAGCTTAGGCTATCGAAGCGAATGCGTGAGCATAACAACACAAAAACAATAAGAAATTTTGAAGGGGAACCTGGTCAGGTGGTAAAAGTAGGAAGCCGATGATGAAAATCGAATGAATCCTGATAAGTTGACAATAAGACAAGTGTGGTCCAAAAAAGGAAGAGGGACGCCAAAACAAAAAGCACGGGAAAGCGCACGTCGCGTGTTGTTGCCCATCGTGAATTATGATATGTCGGACGACATGATACATCTAGCGGTTGAAATAGTGTCATGCATTCTACATAAAACTCCCTGGAATTGCATTATCTGCACCATTTCAATGTCACCATGCCTGTTGTTGCGTATACTTCAAAAGCGACTTATGATAACTTCCACAAAATCTTATCAGCATGTTGTTCCTTGAAACAATAAGCCAGTATGCGTGCCACTCATTGCCTTGTGCTCACCACCATCCATCAAATTTTCACGCTTTCACCGCCCTCCGACTCTGTATTTAAGCTACGTACATATTGCTCAAGTATATACGACGAAACACAATAATCAGGCTGAACCAAAGGTTGCCAATAACTTACGTTGCGGAGAACAATCATTTCCCTATCCAAGTCAGTGCTCGTCCAATTCTTCGGTAAATTTGCTTTCCACAGGTGCAGGACTAGTGTCACTACTCTTGGGCATAGAAATGTCTTCCTCATGTTCACTAGGAGCTTCTCCCTCGGCATCAGACACACAATCGCCATGTGCAGGTCGTCCTTCAGGTGCTTTCTCCTGTTGACGTTTGCTTAGTCGACGAGAATCATCATGGCTTATCGACGCTCGCTTTTCTGGCTGAGCAGAAAGTCATCCATACATATACGAGAAAAAGAATCAAGACACTTACCGCATAGCCATTATGACGAACCTCAACGGAAGAATTTCTAGCACGGTTTGAGTAAGAAGGTGGTGCCTTATCTTCGTCAACATCGACGACAGCATCCTGATATAGCTCATCATCCTCGTCATTTTCTTCCTCTTCCATACTAGACCCGTCCTCATCCTCTTCTTCATCACTGACATATCCAGCGTAACGAACCGCAGCCTCGACTGGACCCCCGCGGTCCATCTGTTCGCTAGCGACGAGATAACGAGCGCATAGCATTCTAATGTCATTCCACCATTCCATCATATCCTCTCGACTACGGGAACGGAATGACCAAGCATGCTGGCCGCTCCTCATGGGTAATCGGAAAGAACCGTGTTTAGTGGTACCAGTACCGTCTTTGCGACCCTCAATATGGAACTTGTGAGACCTTGAAGACGCAGCCGACGGAGGACCAAGAGTACACGCCGGAAGGAATAATGAGAATACTGGCGTCTGACTGCCTGACTGAGATGGGTCAGATGTCGCAAACTCGTGCAAGAATCCTGCGGGAGTAAGGACATAATAGGCTTCGCGATAGGTTCTTGTGAATCTTTTCTTGCGTTCGAGATGTCCAGTATGTACAGGGATAACGGAGGCATCTTCTTTGGAAGGGTATTGAATGGTTTCTGGATTTCGTAATGGAGTCTCAGGATCGAGAAGGTGATCAGATCTGGCAGAAAATGCTATCCACTCCCGGTCGGGTGCAAGTGCGGCCATATTTCGATCCATTGTATGCCAAGTATCTTGCACTGAATTGAACATCCGAGATCGCCACTCGTCATAGGTTTGCCACGCTGATTGAATTGCGCGCACGATTCCTTCCTCGAAGTGAGCAGAGTTTTGCTGCATGATGATGATAGACTTCTGAAGAGCATTTTCTTCGTGGACCTGTTTCTGCAATTGCCTCAAGACGGCTATATTGGCGACATAACTGCTAGAAGTTAAAGGGTAGTTCATTGCTTCAAGGCCTGTAGTACTTACGGATCGCTCTTATTCGTCACATTCATTGGGGTGTTCTTGAAGATGCTGACACTCGTTGACAGATCACCGATCATTTTTGTGGACAGCTCTCGTTCTTTAGCAACGCTAGTGGCGAGTTTGCCAGTATCGTTTTGAATGTTCTGGACGAATTTCAGTCATGGCGCTCACACTATTTGAGATGATCAGTCACCTTTATGTGCGCTTTAATTTCTGCGTGAAGTTTCTGTAGATGTTGGACGATAGAGCTGTCAATGGTTCGACCCAAGTTCGCATGTTGATCGGCGATAATACGAGTTTTGTCACGAATACAATAATATACATCCTAATGCGTTGTGTTAATGAAATAGGTGATATACACCTGAATTCCATACCTGCAAACCTCCTTCTCCCAGAAATTGGTTTCCTGAGCGAAAAGGTACTTGAATGACTGCGCCAAGCTTCGTGTATTCCTTGGCTATGTTGTTCTCAATATCGGCAATGCCTTCAAAGTAACTGATTAGTTGCTTTACAATAACTTTCCATGACACGAATCGCTCGATAAGAACATCGGATGGGCGGAGATCCTGCGGAGCAACATTTTTCTTGATGAGGGATTGGCTACGTGAGACGGTCGAACCATGCTTGCTGTTGCGTGAAACAGAGGTCGCACGGGATATTGTTGCAGCCTCGTTAAACATTGGAGAAGTTAAAGAGGTGGGGCAGGGGGTGAAGCCTTATATACAAGTTGAGTAGATGAAAGTCGACGTCATACACCTTTTGGGGAGTGTGATATTCCGTCACACGCTGTTCAGATGTCACAGCATTTGTCACGTTGCTTCCAAGCTTCACTCTCTACTTTTTGGAGGACTACGTGGTCATCGTCAAAAATGAATTCCGGAATACAGAACATCGTCATTTCCCTTGGTGCGATGCAGGGTAGGTTGATGTGTTGTTTTATTCCTGAGACTTTGTTAATTCTTGTGTAACACATGACGTGTACAGTTGCCCGTCGGATTCCATTCGATGACCCGCAAGTTCTCAACTACGTCAGGATGGGTTATGTTGCAAGTCAGGTCATCATTCTGGGTGTGTACTTCTACGTTTCACAAAAGGTTAGTAACATCACTTTCAAATACCTACATTGCGTCTGAAAATTCGCGTAACAACAGATCAAGCAGAAGAACGACCAGACTGTTTTGAAGTATGGTCAGTTCTTGCCACTGGGTTCTTTGATATCTATCTCATTTCCTCAATCGCTCTCTGCAGTTGATGCTCAAAACCCCATGGTAATTTACATTCATAAGCTATGTGCATTGGCTCATTTTCTGTACCTAGTCGCCAGACTCAGGAGGACTTGTGACCACGACCGTCCGCGACTATGACCTGTCCGAAACATCAAAGCTGGTGCGTTGTATTCTATGGATAAAATATTGTTATTAATCATTCCATGATTGTATATAGCTTCGTGCTGCGTACTTCGGCATTGCCATGATGACTTTTTTCCATCTGTATATGAAGTACACTCAGCCTCTCTTCATTCAGGCCCTTATGGGTTTGAAGAACCTGTACGACGCTAAACCAGTTGCCATCCACCTTTTTGGTAAGCCTGCAGAGGGTGACCTCAAGAGACCGTTCAAGGTTGCATCGATGTTCGGAGGTATTTGGTTTTTATTTTCCTGACTTGCACCGTCACTTAATAGTTGCTGTTTCAGCTGCTGCTGGTCCACGGACAGATGCAGCATCGATTGCAGAAGCAGAAAAGAAGATTGGTGCAAAGAAGGAGGATTAGTAAAGTCATATATTATCGGTTGGACGTCTTTCTACTTTATCTCTGTGACTCGTCATTTTGGTGTAATATACCCACCATCTGTCAAAGAAATTCACAGGATATGAAAAAAAACAGTAGCATGAAAATAATGCACGAGCGAAATATCTAAGCAGCAAAATCAGCGGGAAACGTGATGAGGTGCTTTCACTGATAAATAATGCAGTGGCTAGTGTATGTTATATCCAACAAGGCTCCTCCGACCGAGAATCTCTCCAATCTGTTGATAGGTCAGAGACTGGGATGCCATAGACAGTGTCAAACGAACCTTGAAAATGCCGTATGCCTCCAGGGCATAGATGCCCACCTTTGTCCACTCCCCAGAGTTCAGGATCCCGCGCCAGTACGCAGGGTTACTAGCACGGCTCCATAACGTCGAGTATGCACTCCTCACCACAGCAAGGTCGGTGGGGGGTTGCAAACGTTCCGCCACGTAAACCTGCTTCAACAGTTCGCGTGCTACGGTCAAATTGTACACCATAGGTTGACGGTACGCTGAAGGCGCAACGAAGTTGCATTGAGTGTTTGCAACGATTTAAGTTACAAACGACATACATCCAAGCATGGTTCCGGCGCGCTCGCCAAGAGGGCCAAGAATCTTTTTTGAGCTCTCCCAAAGCTTTTCAGCAGTCTTTTGGGCGGACCCGAGCGCGTCCTGTGCTTTCTTCTGAGCCGTCTCCGTGGTTGAACTCGCAAAGCGCAAAGACTGGCTTGGCAGAGGGCGGGAGCGAACAGCTTGTCTGAAGGCAGATGTCGAGACTACAGACCTCATTTTTACGTGCCTCCGAGAAGGTAAAGAATGTATATGGAGGATACTAACACCAACGAAGTGAGGAAATAGAGAGGGCGGGAATTTTTGTAGAACTACTCGTTCCCGGATATGTCCGACGCTATAGTACTCAGTGCTCAACTTCATCTTCTCATACCTACTGCCCGGATAGTCTTCTCCAGTGACCTAGCAGAATGGATCTGGATTCACCCTCTGGACTACAAAATCTATTCAGGCTATGGATGCATGATTATCGGAAGATGATCACTCAAGACAATTCTAGTTATGTACCAATTTATAGGATATTTTCTGAAGGTGACGATCACTTTCTAACAACCTCCCACCTTCCAACATTAACTCAGGGAATGCCCTGAGATCAGTCCTACACCAGCTGGAATGATGCTTCGGCCAGTGTGATATGGTACTTATTCGATTGGGAGATGGGTCCGTGATTCGGGCGCTGAGTTCGCAGTGCTGTCAAGGCGGGTATTCGTTTGCTGCTAATGGTGTTTATCGCTATGACTGAACCAGTCGCTGCTGTCGCAGCTGTTGAACTTTTGGTTTTTTTGCGCTGCGCCAGCCTGAGGTTGACGGTAGTCGACTGTCAGGACATCGTAAGTGATAGGAGATAAAGTTTGATAATTCGACAGGCATGGATCCGACCCCCACGCGGTGCCACGTCTCTGCCTTAGAACCGTGCCATGGGACCTAAACCTCTCTTCCGTAGTGAAGCATTGAAAAACCCTTGTGATTAATCCATGCGTCTAACATTCGGTTTTCAAATCCTTTCATTCTGGCATATCGATCAATGATTAAACTCTATGCGATGGTAAGCCAGCGTCAAATCGGCTTTTCGAAGCGCCGGGATTGTTGGCAAACCCTCGTGAGACCGCGGTCTTGTCATGCCAACGCATGTAGTTTGGAAATGGATTGAGGTTTCACTGACACACTTCAACACGCCCTTCCTGAATAAATATTCCAACAACCTTCCCCTGTCATGGATACCTATGTATCAATCTAGAATCCTGGGATCGCAATTTGCATACGCCAGTCTGATCTGTCGAGTGGTCTTTCTCAGCGGGCGCCGGTGACAGGTTATCTCCTTCCCAGCAAAATTCAAACGAGCGATGACCTGGTTTGTCTTGTGATCCGTTTAAATATACCTTGCTTCATACATACGTACTAATAGTGGTACTACTACTACCATAAGTAGATCTGCACTCTTGTGCTTAGGTGTTCTGTATTGCTCAATGACATATAAGTCCTCGTCAATTCATTATGCATTCCAGCATCGGCGATAATAAATTCAGGAGGGACTGTCGTATCTTGTCTACAGGTAGCATTGCAATTCATTGATCTTAACAGATCTTATCTTCGGCCCTCCATTTCCGTTATCTTCAAAGTTTCTGCTTATAGCGTGAGAGGACTTTCTTCCTTGTCTCCCTTCTCTACATTCCGACATATAAGCTACCAGAAAAAGTTTGAAGCTTCAGCGTTCAACTTTCAACCTTCAATTTTGAAAGACTACACGACCTCGCCTGCTAGCCTATTGAAAACTTGGTCATGTCCGAACCAGCTCTTACACACGCTCGATACGGCAAGGACTTTATTCGCGTCTTTCGCGTCGTCCGGGGTAGTGGGTGTCACCATGTTGTGGAGTACAATGTATCAGTCATGCTCGAGGGCGACATTGACTCCAGGTCAGTAATCTAGTCTTTTATGTATTTCGCGAAGTTCTGACAAAGGTGGGTAACTGAAATGTAGTTACACAGTTGCAGATAACTCTGTAGTCATCACAACCGATTCTAGTGCGTATATGACTACCCTGTTAACGCTTACTGAAGTGTGAATGATAGTGAAGAACATAACCTATTGTACGTGCGTTGATATCAAGAGATATCAATTGACCCAGCAAATACTAATGCGGGCATTACCGTGACCTAGATCTTGCGAAAATCTCACCCCACATCCTTAGCCCGGAACGGTTCGCATTGCACCTCGGAACCCATATCGTATCTAAGTACGCACACATTCACCGTGCATTTGTCACCCTCGAGAAACTGCGTTGGTCCCGTATCCCTTTTGGCGCCAATAACAACCCACACCCACATTCATTCGTTCGAGACGGGAATGACAAACACACTGTTGAAGTTGAGGTACGAATTCAATTTAATAATGCTGTGCGTTTCGGATCGGTGGAGCGGGACTGGTGACTGAGTGGAGCGTTTCCTTGCCATCGGCTGCCGAGCTGCGGCAGCCTACATTCCCCAGAGAATATATAGAACTTCTTAACATCTCTGATCCTCTCCTCTCTCCCAGATTGATGCATCTGCTAGCAAGGACAAACTCTCAGCTAAAGTGACATCGGGAATTGCTGATCTCTTGGGTGAGTTTTTTGTCGCATTATCCTAGCATACATTTACGCCCATCTCAGTGCTCAAGTCCACTGGATCTGCTTTTCATGGATACATCCGCGATGAGTATACTACTTTGGTGGAAGTAGATGACCGTATTCTGTCAACCTCTGTGGACCTAGCTTATACCTTCGCGCCTTTATCACTCAGCTCCCCCAGCGATGCGAAGAAACTCGAGTTCGTTGTACCAGAGTGTGTCGTAGCTGGTAGCGTTTGGGATGCGGACAATGTTGTGGCACGGGCGAGGAATGCAACGCTTGACATCTTTGCCTTAGATGAAAGCGCTAGCGTGCAAGTGCGTCATATGCTTCTATCCCCGTGTTGTGCACGTTTCTGATCGATCATAATTATAGGCAACGTTGTATAAGATGGGGCAGCGCGTCATCGCGGAAAATGCGGGCGTTGTGTCCGTCACGTACAAGCTACCGAACAAGCATTACATTCCGGTTAACATGAACTATATCGGGGTTGACAATATCACACCGTTGAGTATCACTTGATTTTGTCATTGCATTTTTTTCTTTCTTTTCCCCCTTGAGATTGCTTCGACTAAGGCGGTTTTCTTTCTCCCGCCTGAGGTAGTCGATGGATCATTGATATCCAATCATTTAATATCATTGCTACTAACAGCTACTACCTTGCCATCGAATTCGACTCTGGTCAAACTTCGGTGTTTGTCACTGTCTTTTGAGACACATCTCCGTGACAGCAATGATAGGATGGATTTCTAATTAAGGAATACATCCTTAGCAACACGGCGGCCTGCCAGTGGCATTTGACGAATGCCGGCAAGCTCTGACGAGGAGGTAATTCAAGGCTTTGGGCGTGAGATGCTACCCATCGTCACGAGCGTGAGGTTGTGAGCACTGTTCCTGTCACGGCGGTTCGGGTGCTTTGGGCAAGACAACGAGGTCACGCTCAATGCGCATTGCCTTCACTTGAAGGCCTTTTCATAACGGCTGGCGCTTCTTCGGATCTATTACCAGACGCCCGGCGGTGATCTACTATTGATGTTTATAGTCCTATGACGCTTGGGATACAGGCACAATTTACTGATTGACTATACGGCGATAGGGCGAATGCTGAAGTGTTCGTGCCCACCTCCGCACCAAGGTGGGGGCACGTTTTTGTACGAATGTTTTGATGAACTGACGTCAGTGCGCGTGTTTTTGTAGTGGGCTGATCTCCGCCACGATCTCGCGCAAATAGGTGACATCAAAAGACGTCATGCGCTAAATTGCCAGCATTGTCTTGACGACGCGCAACGGGTATTTTTTTATTTTACTTTTGATGTTGTTGTACTTGTTTTCTTGTGAAAGATGCAGAGGAATGGCAGGTAGATGTGGCCTGCGAGGATGTAGGAATGAGATGAGATTGTGACACTTACTAATTAGGGGAAATTCATGGATGTAATCAATAACGGCAGAATTCGATATTGCAGTGCATACCGATCTGGTATATGACATCATTTCAGAGTTTCGGGACAAACCGATGATTGTTTTGGTAAGCTTCATTTTAAGGGATAAATATGTAACCGATTGTGTCATCGAATCCGTATCCACTCGTCCACTTTTCTGGACACATTCCCTACTATCATACTCATCTGCACTCTCCTCATCATCAATTGTAATCTGCAGCAATGGGTGGTGACCATCAATGTCCAGTTTGCCAGGCCACTTTTACTCGTCCGCAGCATGTAGCCCGTCACATGAGATCACGTACGTCCATTCCAGCACCAGTCTAACTCCACTTCCGGGTGTGGAGACATACAATCTACCCCCTGTTCTTTCAATTAG
>Ga0153978_1000028_pt1 | contig 28280 bp, 25 predicted proteins | sample TSGA062MetaG_FD_104749 | JGI IMG/M metagenome (GOLD analysis project Ga0153978, IMG submission 104749) | Attine ant fungus gardens microbial communities from Georgia, USA - TSGA062 MetaG | ecosystem: Host-associated > Fungi > Mycelium > Unclassified | place: USA: Georgia, Yuchi Wildlife...
ATTATCCTGGGGTCCAATTTCCTAGTAAGCACGTGTCATTGGTGTCTGTCAAGGGGTAACTGATCAGTGTACGAATATGAAACTTGGGGTATCCCCCGGTATCCCGTACTCTGGTGTATTTCCCATCGTGAGCCTCGACGTCCCTCGAGGTCGAACGACTGTGTCATTGACCAGCCGAGGTTGTGCCGTAATGGGGTTTGAAACAATTTACACGAGGTGCCGACAGCCGCATATGCGGTGACAAATTTACGTGACCACACTGACAACCGACGTTTGGGAGCCACAGGATGGCGGAGATGATTGATGGGTCCATGAAGACTCGGGTACGCGTCAACGGGAAGCACTACCGCTCGTTGAGCAAATTATGAAGTTCGCAAATAACCCAGAAGTTTTAGTCGTACTGTGCTACAACAATCGACGAAAGTTAGACTTCCCGTCATAGCATGACCCATCAGAGCACACTGGTGCGCATTAAGGAGCGTCAACAAGCACGTCAGTTCGCTGAGACCGCAGCGTATTAATATGTGTAGTTGATCGAACTTTGAAAAAGATTGTTTAGGTTATAAATTACAAGCTTGTTGAAAGTTAACAAGTCCTCGGAAAACGACTTCGGTACTCTTGAACATAAGCAACGTATGCAAACATATAGCAGGGTATAACCAACTGGTATATCAGGAGCACTGTCCTTCGGTCACCAACTAACTCAAAGAATGAGCACTGCTCCAACGAGGGAGCCAGCAAGGGCAACGAGTGCACCGAATGCACCATTAAGGGTAAGCGAAGACACGAGGCCTGTAGCAGCACCGGATGAGGTAGCAGCGGAGGACGTTGTGGATGTGGAGGATGTATGTGATGTAGAGGATGAGGACGATGCGTGAGAGGCGGATGATGTAATTGGTGCAGTAGACGTAGAGGAGGATGTATTTATGATTGGTGCGGAGGACGTGGAAGGCGTAACAGTTGTGGAAAGCGAAACAGTTGTGGAGGGCGTCCCAAGTGTGGCGGAACCAGATAAAGTAAGTGAATCGGATGAGGTCGTGCTCGAGGAAACTGTTCCAATCAGCCCAATGCACACCTGAGAGAGAAGTGGAGTCAACTTACTTGATGCACACTCCGCTGACTGAAGTTGCTGGGCAGTCTGAATGTCGGCTGGAGTACAATTAGCTTGCAGACAAGCGCTAGCAGCGGTCTGGAACGCAGTGGATGTGCAAACACAAGAAAGATCAGTGCTGGAACAAGGGGCGTGAGATTTAGACTGCTCAGAGGCATGCTCGACTTACTAGCTACTGCAACCTGCGGCATCGGCTGCTTGAGAGGAACAATCAATTATACAGGGTGTAAGTCCGCTAGGTACAGCGCCGTCACTCGTTGAGGTCGTTGATTGGGCATTGACAGCCAGAGCTACTGATGCTGCGACGACAAGGGACTTGAACATTATGGTCGGCTCGGGTTTGTGGACAACAGGTGTTGGTACGTGCGGTTTATAATGCTCGATCGTGGGAAGAACGTCAAGGGCACTCGCGTAGACCCAATGACATATGTATGAAGGGGTACGTGATGCTTGGAGACGATCGTGAGGTATATGGGCCAAGCAGGTAACAGGATCCGCGGTTACGAACATCATGACACGACGTTGACAGGATAAATTGTTCAACGTCGAACATGCTGAAACTGTGTCGGAGTCTTCAAAGCTGCTCTCGGTAACCAATTCCAGAGTGTAGTATGGAGATTAAAATTTTGCACACAGAGACATGATCGACACGTGCCGAAAAGTTCTAGAATATAGGGGCATGCCTGTGTCTGACATGCTGTCCTTTTTCCAGTGTAATGGAAAGGAGAAGGCATTTTCGGGCAAACCTTGCCGTGAATATATGTGAAACCGCGAATGTTGGTTCCTGAACCTGACAAGGAGAAAACCTCTGAAAACTCCAGCATGCTGGCATATTTTCTGGGAAATTGGGCTCGCGGCACAGCGTCTCGACTGTCGAAATCTATTGAAAAAGTAAGTCATTCATGGGTCGTGTGAATGCAGTTGGCAATCAACGTGTCCATCGATCGGAGCGCAGGATATCGCGAGGTTGGGGCAAGAGGCCGGCGTTAGTCCCGAGCTCCAAGTCAACACTGATGAGTTTTCAGTAAGATACGTCCATGGACAACTACCGATAGGCTCGTATCACAAATTGGTGAGGCAAACGAGTTCGACCACTGACAAGGCCATCAGTTGCCTCCTCCACTTTTCGTCATAGCTGGGCGACATTGAATATTGAAGTGCCAATCCTGTGTTGTTATGCCAATTGGTAAGAGTAAATATTAATAAGAGAAATTGTCAATCGCTAAGCTGCTTAAGTAAGTTGCCTAAACCGCGTGAGACCGAGATATATCCGTGACGTGAACCGGTACGAAGCTCCTGTTTCGCGGGGTTTGGGCTATTTCTCCGCGCACCGAGCCTATCTGCGGTCTGGACCAGGGCTAGACGCTCTCTTTTCAACTTGAATGCTGCGGCAGGATAATTCCACGCACCATGGAATACACACTGATATAAACTTTCTCTGACCGTAAATTATCCATTTCCAGCACAGATTCATACCTACCTCACGCTAATCTCAAATGAAATAGTCAAAGCACCCCTCACACGTGCGGCAGTCTCGACCGGTCTGTATATTTAGGACAATCCGAGACCACTTCAGCTTGACTTAAAGCGGTCTTCCTCTGTACAGCTTCAGACTCGCTCTCTCTTTCTCCAACCTAAGGCCTATTACCTTGTTTTGTGTCTCCCATCTCCTGGCCCCACCATGCGATCTCCCTCATTTGCTCATTACTTACCCTCTCGCTCCACCGACCGACCTAGTGACGGCAATCCCAGCCCGCGAGCGTCCGTGTCTCATCCACTTAGTGACACTCTTCATCCCCGCAGCGTCTTGTGCACCCCAAATATTCTACGTACCCATATCTCCTCCCAACAGCATCCTCGCCCATCACATCACCCACCCTTGGCACCCCGACTAGATATGCAACCCCTGCGCCAGATCCCCAATCCACATGACTCCCCTCTTTCATTGCCCACCCAGTATGCCCTCAGTCAGTCTCCATGGGCCCTTCGCGGATATGACTCGAGGCGTCAGCAGAACGATCCCTCAAACCATACCAATTACCTCCGAACAGCGCGCGATCTTGATGATTACCAACGTAATCCCCTGCCACCACATGCCTTCCGGCAGCATCAAAACGGCGATTGCTTCGTGTCTATTGCAGGCTTCAAGGTCATACCAAGAGCATCATCAGCAGATATAGAAAGGGACAGGCAGGCTCGCGCGTGTGGGCAGCCCCCTCCACTATCAACATCGTATGGCCTTCGACTAGATTATGCTTCTCAACGTAATACTCTACCTCTTTCACATTACCACGTGCCACAAAATAGCAGGCGCCCTGAAGGAGATCAACACGATCCAAAGACATCGGCGGAACCTGTCAAGCTGCGGACGTCTCGGCCGAAACCGCACGTTCTATATTCTAGGCTCGACCAACTCGTCCGACGTGATCAACATCGCGCAACGGACCACATCTTTCTAGACGACGTAATAGAATTGTACAGGCAGGAAATCACTTTACAAGAGAAGATCCGTGAAAAAAGCAGAGGCAAAAATGAGAAGAGAGATACCAAATTTCGTACGGTGTTTTTTCTCCTCAGTTTGCGTCACGTTAATGTTTCGCAGGCGTTTTGGGAGCGCCGTTGCGCGATGTTTTAATCCACGCATCATCCGCAGTCACTATTGGCGAACATCAGCACGATGTACCGACTGTTGTCGTTGCTTGTATAGAAGAGCTCACAAGAACAGGTATATTTCTTTTACCCCTTGATTCGGCTCTTCATTCATGCACGCCAGGCATTTACCAGCCAGGCTTGTTCCGCACGTTGCCTAACCGTGATCGATACATACAATTAATTGACGTCTACAACTCCAGCGCCGATTACGGGGCAAAGTTCAGCATGCACAAACAGACGATGCCAGACATCTGTGCTGTCTTGTCCACGTTCATCTCCGGCCTTCCTCATCCACTTCTTGACCCTCGACTTTACAGCGGATTTTGGCACTGGTGCGTCAAACCAAGTGTGAAGCGCGAAGAGGTGAGGCGTAACCAGCAAGATGTAGAAGACGAGAACAATCGTGCTAGAGGCGAACTGCCACACTTGCTTCGCACATCAATCAAACAACAGCAGCAACCAAGGGCTCAGGATGACCTTCAAATTGGAAATGATGGTGATATCGAGCGCCACCAGATCATGATCGCAGAGATAATCCTTCGTTTCCTCCCTAGCAGCCATCTCTCCCTACTCATTTATCTTTGCGGATTCTTCACTCAACTCCCACTTTGTCCCGAAAACGGGATTCAATTTGAGGACATTGCGCGCATCTACGGGCCCAAAGTTCTTGGTGGGACAGTAAAGGCGTCATCGCAAAAGATGATGGTTTGGTTGCTATCGAGATGGCATAAGATCTCAGAGGGACTCCTCGCTGATGCATGCGGGGTGTCGCAATCACCTAACCCCGCTCAAGGGGAGTTGCCTCATGGTGACAATACGGACGATACTAGCCCACCTCAGAAGATCTGCGGTTCTCGTCGTAGTCGCTCGTCAGACAGCGACCGCTCCTCCTCTTCATCGACTCCTCCCTGCGATCAAGCGGAATCTAGCACTGGGCGGTACAGGAAGAAACGTAGCTTAGAATCCATGTCAGGGTCAGATGACGACGAGGTACCGTCGAGATCTCGCCGACCCTCGAGGCGGCATGGACTAGGTTTGTCTGTCTCGTGATTGTTTCCAGTCGCACCTTTGCTCCACGCGACATGTGTTTAGGGCGCCGGAACAGTGCTTATACCGAGCACCATAAGATGACTTCTATGGAAGACATTACAGGTGTGTTCTCAATGGGCGAGTACTGAATGGATCACATGATATAGACTCGTCTCCTCACAGCGTCTGCGAATGCGCGAGTTGACCATGGTTCAATATCATCGGGTTCGATATTCCCCGAGCACGCTCCAAGGGATTCACCAGACCATCCAATTCCCGAAACTCGAGCAGGGATCACGCGCCCGGAAGACGAGCTCCTGTGCAACAAGACTTTTACCGACGATGCAACACGCCTGCTTTCTGAGAAGGTTGAGCAGCTAGACGGAACATTGGGGGAGACGATGTGGCACAATGCTAGTGCACCCGAGCCCGTTGGGCTCGTTACCGCCGCAGGTTAGCTGTTTACGGCGGCATGCGAGATTATGCAGGTTATTAGAGGGGTGTTACGATCATCGCGCCATTGTCCCTGATACACGATTGGATACCGATTCCATGACACTGGCTGTCTCAAGACATGTGCCAAGTAAGACTTGAATGTGGGATAATGAACATTGGACATCAGAGATAAGAAAGAATCATAACTTCTGCGGAACCGCGAGGGTCGAGTCCCATGATACCAGAGTCATCCATTAATGAATAAATGCAAAGCAGAAAAATACGAAAAGATTCGATTCCTTCGAACGTAGAGGGTTCGCCATGAAGTCGCGAATGATCAATCTTATCTATGGCTGCTGGCAGCAGGGCATTTCAACACATCGGCACATTGACTAAATGTCCACGTAAATTCTCAAGACACTTGGGCGCTATTGCTCTTCAGAAGCTCGCAGTATGAGGTACGGGTGTGGAGGATGCTAAACAGTTATAAGGGCATGCTACTGATGTTACACTTAATGTAGTAGGCGAAAGTAGAAAGTTGCGAAATATACTACACGCTCAGTCGCCACCTGCCGCTCTCTTTTTCTTCTTTCGTTCTTTCCTCTTCGCACTCCCGTTCCTACGTTTCCCGAAGTATGGGTTGAGTATCTCCCTAAGCAACTCCTTCAGCAGCCCACCCTGATACGCATTATTTTTCGGAAAGAATTTCCCCGTTCGGATAGTATACGCCGTGAGTTCCTCCAAGGACGCGAACAGCTTGATGGGTGTACCAATCCTAGCTGTGTCAACCAAGTCTACAAGGTTAACATGTGTGTCCCAGACCAGCTGCATGGGCAGCCAGTTCAGTTCGGTAGTGACTCGACAAGAACAATCATACACCCACCTCACGACACCTCTGGATCGTATCTGGGACAGGAACAATTAGCAATATATGGCACAAGTTCTGCCAGGCGGCAAGATCGTTCCCGTCTGTCCCGAAACGTTCGTTGAACTCCTGTACTAGCGCGTCTTTGTACCCTTCCCGAGCGATACGCCTTGCCGTCTCGTCGGGACCACGTTTGATGGCCTTGTTCAGGCGCTTGAAATTGTTGTGCGAAGACTGCCTGGCGTTGAATGAGAAAGACTCGAATTGAGCAAAAAACACGGCAAGTGGCGTATCGTCGGCTGGAGGTGGGGTAGGGGTGCGCCTCGCGCTGGCGCGTTCACGCGTTGCTCTCTGCGAACCATGGTTTCAACAGCATGCCCAGAGAGACCCATCGGAGCTTACATCTGCACCAGCCTGAGAAGGCATAGCCAACGAAGAATCTCGTAGGTTGAACGTGAAGCTGAGGGAACCCCTGTGCTACTAGTACATAGTCCTCTTCTTATGCCATATTCTAGCGGAGCGTCAATCACCCGGGCATCGTGGCAGAGTTCTGCATCCACAAAGAACCCTGCTAGGAGGATCGTCGTGAGCCGAATACGGTACTACAAGTGATGAAGATAGTGCATACCATCGCTATTCGTAATAACATGCATGGATATGTACATATGGCTGTGGGCCTGCGGAAGCTGATGTACTACTTCTCCATGATCGGCCCGATAAGTACAGCCGCACAAGATACCGCTAGGACCACCCTCATGTCGTGGGTAACGTAGAAACGAACAATTCTGGAATCCTCGTGCCAGTGACACACGGAAGTTTTCAACGTTTACTACTAGGAAGGCATGCGCAAAATTAGACCTATCCTAAATAATAGAAACCAACGTGTGAATACTTTGGCTCAAGCTTGGGTGCATCATGCATGAGGGTCGACATAGACATAGTACAGCAGGTGGACTCGGAGTGGGAGCAGAAGTGGTTAGATGAAATATGAATTTAAAAGATGAGAGATTGAGGGCTCGAGTGAACTTCAGTACTTCAAGCCTTCAAGTTGGGCCGCGCTATGAGAACTGAGCTAGCGCTGACTTCACGTTTTACGTAAGGATTGGTAGCCTAAGTCCATGGTCCTCTTACTAATCTTTAACTACCACGATGTGCCGTCCGACTCCAACAGACTATGACGAGAGTATCATCAAAGTGCAAGACTGATGGCAAGCATAACTTCAAGCTGCATAACGCCCGTATTATTATAGTCGTCTCAAGGTGAGCAATGATATCTCTTGACTATATATATTAGCTCCCAAATGATTCAAGTCTTTAAGAGACGCATTCACACATTCGGAGCAGGAGGCATTAACATTATCATCAGGTATATGTAAATCACCTAGGTTGAACCACACGACTCCTGTTTACGCCGTGCATTTGCTTTGCTGGAGTGGACCACGTAAACAATTGTTTGTGTTTACATATGTGGGCTTCGGTTTTCCGTGCTACTACTAGTAAGTACTAGTTATTGATGTGAGTCAGTAAACGGTGCAGTCAACAAATCAATCTCCAGACAGGAAGATGCGCACTGCCCGGTGGTGAGTGTGACAATGGAACAAATGTGGGTAAAGCGACTTGGTGCAAAAGTTATTATTCATGATTCATGACTTTGTACTGTACAACTTGAAGTGTTATGCAAAACTCCCCCGTCTCATTTACTTATATTTGTCTAGATAAGCACGCTCGTACAGGATCCGGAGCTGTTTGTCACTTGTGGGCCCACTATATGGAGCACATCAGGCTGAGAAGTTCCATGCCTTGCGCCGCGAATGCATTAGTACTCTTCTGCGAGCGAAAGGAAAGCATAACACGAGTTTGCGTCGAGGCATATAAGCGCTCCATGATATAAAGCTCGTACTGAACACTCTTCTGAAGCAGTACTTGTTACTACGACATGTCATCATCTGTGTGCTACGCGTATACACAGACCGGCAGTTGTCGATACGGCTTTCGGTGCAAGTTTGCCCATTTAGGAGCGGTTGACTTTGCAAATGTAGGTCATAATAGTCGCCTGGATTTTGCAAACAGCGCTAAAACGTCACGGTCGTAGAGAAATGATAGCCCCGAGTGCTCTCAAACGTCTACCGGAGGCGGGACACCTCTAGAGGAGTTCTTCGCAAGGTACCACCAGTTCGAATACGACTCGTCTGCGTCGGCTTCCCTGGAGTTTTACCGGCTGTGCGATGAGCTTGGCTGGGCGAGGAACGATAGCGCAAGAGCGCGTGCCCACGATGATTTCAAGGATGCTATCGTGCAGCAATTCAATTTCATATATGGCACAGATCCGGATGATCTTACCTCGTGGCGCACGTTATGCCAGATCGTCCACGTTTCGCCGATCCCTGATACTCTCAAGTTATGTCGTGAGGTACAAGCTCGACTGGCTTTCCATCTACATTGCGCTGACACGTGTGTGTGCCCTTAGGCGGTTAATGCGGTTAATGTCAATATTGTCGACTTGGTCGATACCAAAGTAACTGGAGAGCCGGTGAAGACATTCGCCTCGGAGATGAAACTGAGCGAGTATACTAAGTCGACCGGAAAATACTTCCCGAGAGACAATGCGTATGCAGGTGGTCTCTTGAGGTACCTGCTTCGCCACATCATGAACCCCAGGCCAGAAGTTGTCTCCCGTCGGACGAAAAAGAGAAAGCGAGGGCATCAGTGCTAAAGTCTTCACGATTGTTATGGCTTCCCTTGCAGATTCAAGTTAGTAGACAATTCAGTTAGCAGTATATAAGTGACGCTCAACACCTGCAGTCGATCTTTTGCATGCAATCGACCGGACCGTCGACGATAACCCCGTAATAGTCTATGCCGTGAGCTGTTGGGGTGCCACAGTAAATACAATCCGTGTAGGAGGTTCTCATCAGTCTCATGTCTTCGGGCATATCAGGCTTGTAATTGTAACTTGAACTTGCCCGCAACCGAGTGCATGAGCGAGTGACTGAATTCTCGTTATGAAACTTAGGGGTCCGTCGCTCTCCCATTTTGGGGTATACTTACCTTCTGAAAACACGGGGTCCCGACAGTGCTTTACCCCTTACGTATACAGCCAACATGCATATTCCCAGCTCAAAAAGAAGATAAAATTGTACAACCTTATTATAAGGCGGCTACCCCGTGGAGAAATGACAGGATCCGAATGACATCCCGTGGCATCGTATCTCCCATGGTTTTGAGTCAAATCCGTTATTGTCCCACTCGACCTCTAAACTTACCATGGCACCACTGACGATCCTTGTCGCTTCCTATACGGACTCCATCTACACATTGTCCTTTGATCCAACCCCACCGACTGCGTCTCCGGTGCTGAAGCTGCTTGCTCGCACCCCAGTTGGGCATCGTCCATCGTGGATTGCGTCTCACCCATCTGATAAATCGCTCATCTTTACTGCGCTCGAACAAACAGATGGTGAGATTGTTGCCGTCAAGTACGCAAGCGGAGGTCCAGTCCAGGGAGAAGTAGTGGCCAGAGCCAAGAGTGGTGGGAGTGACCCGTGCACCCTTCTGGTAGCAGAGGACGAGCTTATCATTGGAAACGTAAGTTCTCACTGACGTCGACTCCCTTGTAAGCCATGGACTTACCCCTGGACTCCCGTCTGCATTTAGTACGCTTCAGGCACAATCGCGACCCTTCCGATCTCCACAGCTGCCCCTTATCTGCTCTCTCCGAACCCATGGACGCTTTCTATGCCATTTGAACATGTGGGTCTCAACAAAGATCGGCAATCGTCATCCCACCCACATCAGGCCATCTTCAATCCGCTGAACCAGAAGGAAGATGAGCTCCTGGTCCCTGATCTGGGAGCAGACAAAATATGGAGACTCACCAAACGAAGTGATGGTCAATGGACAATACGTGGGCATCTCAACTTGGAACCTGGAGGCGGCCCACGTCACATCGTAGCTCGAGGTACGTTGCATCCCATCCTGCGCGAACATATACCGATCGTTCCACCAGGAAATACACTTTACACGCTCCTAGAGCTCACTTCGAAGCTTGCTGTCCACACCCTCCCTCCACTTCCATTGTCCCCTTCTCACCGTATATCGTTGTTCACGCTTTCAGCACCGTTACCAATACCAGATGGCATGTCTGCAGCAGAAATTTTGCTACCCGAACCCAACGAATCCTTCCCCGGAACATTCATCTACACGTCGAACAGAGACGACCCTAATCCAGGGGGGGACACTATTGCTATATTCTCCCTCGCTGCTGGAGAAGATCAACCAGAATTGGTGAACGAAGTGCGTACAGGACTAAATCATGTCCGTGGGATGGTGTTCGGAGGTGATGACAATAAATATTTGGTGGTAGGCGGTGTGGAAGGAGGTGGAGTCAAGATATTCGAGAGGGTTGATGGCGGCAAGGGACTTGAAGAAGTTGCGGGTCTTGGAGGAGATGTCGTGGCACGTCCCACTGGCTTCTTGTGGAACTGAGATGCGGCATGGCAAGCGAGCCTGATAGATTCTGGAGACGTTCGAGATGACTTAGGCTACGTGCCAGCGTCTGGATGCTGGTATGCAGTGTATTATTATCTAGCATCAAATCATTGTGCTTGTTCTTTTGATTGCGTGTGTGAACTTTGCCAGTGCGAAGTTTAGAGTCGTTGCATTTGAAGTGACGGCTCGAAGTCCAGAGAAGGCATCATAACTCTTTCAACCAAAGAAGCCATTATCCTCCCCAGCCCTCTTGGGTACACATGTACACTTAAACCAGGCTCCACCCACTTTTTCTATCACAGCATTAAGCAGGGCAACACTTTGATCGTCTTTACATTCCCTCGTTACCAATCCATACATCCTCAGGCTCTACTGCATCCTGTGCCCTTCACTTGTCCACACTCTGAGAGTGCGTCCAACAAAAACTCCAGCGCCCTTGAGAGCGGTCAGAAAATTTCAACGTGCTCGGGCTGCTGGCTGGTTCAGGACCTCTAAACTGAGGATAGCTTCTTCGATGACGACTCTGAACGAAAGAAAGTCCTGTGATCTCCATATTCAAGGGCGCACATCAGTCATCAGTAGTGTCCATCCTCTCGCACCGATTATAATGTACGTTGGTGAGATCAACCGTTGGTGGTAATAGATGCGGGGTGGAACGATCAACCATGAACGAATGATTGAAAGAGGCGCAAGAGTGGACGTTCGAACGAGAAACATTGAACGTTGAGTACGTTGAGTGCTCGAGCTCTTACCCTCCTTCATGGCCATACTCCGAACTATGCGATGTTCACGAGATCGAACAACTTGAATATATTAATGTTGTAAGCAAAAACCACTCAGTGAGTCTGTCTTGGACTGTTCCAAAGTTGTCCCCGTAATGTCACTTCGAGGGCAGAGCCTATTCGTTGCCCGCTTAGCTCAGTGGTAGAGCGCGTCACTCGTAATGATGAGGTCGGTTGTTCAATCCAGCCAGCGGGCAAGTTGGTTTTATTTATTTATTTCTTTGTTTTGGTTGCACGAAGTGTGGTCTGCAGACTGCACGAACCGGTGAACCCACGCACACTGAGCAAGTTTCTCAGAGACCCAGGGGAAGATTGATCTGATCAATGCGGCGGCTCCTCGCACCCCAGCACATCGAGAGGCGCTTTTTCTTACGTAGCACTCTGTAGCACTGTCTCATCTTACTGATGGGCCAGCGGCCCGCCTGCTCAGCTCTGTCACTCTCAGAGAACCGTTTCAAGGAAAACAATTACATAAAGTTACGCAACTCTCTGAGTTTGAATTCACTTAGTGACTGACGTTGACCAGCTGTAAATTTAGTACTTTCAGAAGACCTTAGTTCCATCGCAAAATAGACTGAAGCAAGACCTACTTCATTCAATATTGCCGAGGGCGCATTTCCCGTAATAGGGACGAAATGAGCTTGGAAGGACCCAACGTTGATGAGCCATCGAGTTCTTGCAACTTGAACTACGCATGTGCACCATGATGAATGGCGCCGATTGATTCACGGGACTCGGGTTGCTGAAAAACCACAATCATTGGTACGATCACTGGCAGCAGTTCGTTGATGAACCTAGATGCTAACACTCATCACTAGTAGTATCGGCCCCATTTCGCGAGTGCTGATTCAGAGGCCGCTACAGAGAAGAAGGTCGTTCCGTCATTATTTTGAATCAATGCGACAAAGCGAATAAGCCTATTTAAACGTTCAACAATTATAAAACAACTCGGGTTCCTCTCATTTCTCTTTCTTCTCGCCACTCGTGCCACGCTCCCAGTGGCTAGTGAGTTTTATAACCATACCATAAGATGAAGTTCTCATCCTCCGTTACATTTCTGACCCTTGCTTTCATCGTTGCTGCATTACCCTCACCTCATAGCCATAATGAACACATCCGGTTTCCTCTTACCCGCGGCAGTGCTGGACCTGTTGACTTGAGTGCTCTCAAAGCACAGCTACTTCATCTTTCCAAGTAAGCTCAAGATGATTTCTCGTCAGCATGGAATCGCCATCAATCCTTAACTTCTAGCAAATATCGTCAGACGTTTGCTGCATTCGAAGCAAACACCGGTGCTGCACATCCATTGAGCGGAAAGATAATGTCTTCCACGAACAAACGTGACAGTAGTGCCATTCCGCTCTCCAACCAAGGGGTCACCCTGTGGTATGGCGAAATTGAGGTGGGAACGCCGAAACAGACATTTACTGGTAGGAAATTCCAACTGTCTGGAGTGATCACCCTTACTTGACTCATCGTCCGCAGTTTCTATCGATACTGGCAGCACGGACCTTTGTAAGAGCATGCTTGTCAGGAAAAGTTGCTTGACTTGAAGCCAATCTTTTCACCAGTTCTACCATCCGTTGGCTGCGTGTCTTGCGAAGGTCACAATATGTATAATCCTACGCGTTCTTCTACATCTCGGTACGAAGGCGGGCCTGTCACGCTCACTTACGGTCAAGGTTTCGTAGAGGGAGGTGAATACAGCGATGATGTTTTCCTTGGCAGCTATGAGGTGACATAACAACTCTCCATCACGCCACATAGACCAATCTTTGTCTTTCAGGCCGGCAACCAGTCATTTGTTGCAGCTTCTGTCTACTCCGTTGAATTTTCCATCCAGAATTTCGCACCTGATGGTCTCGCTGGTTTTGCTTTCCAGCAATTATCTGTTATCGGGAAACCCTCGATTTTCCAGACGATCAGTGAGAGCGGCTCGCTTCCCTTGAACGAGTTCGGTATCAAACTCTCTGCCACGTCTGCGGATAGCGAGCTTTATATTGGGGGGACGAACACTGATCTCTACATTGAAGATACTTTGACCTACACTCCCGTTACCGAAGAGGGCTATTGGCAAGTAAATCTAGAGGCGGTTTCGAGGAATGGGAGTACGGTTGCCAGTAACACAGCATCCATTATCGATACCGGAACCACGTTTATTATCGCGACTGCCGATGGAGCGGCGGCGTACTTTAGTGGTATTCCAGGCTCTACTTCGAGCACCGAAGGAGAAGTGACATATTATACCAGTTTGTTCTGACCATTTTTAATCGCTGACTTTTGATTGATCGATTTGTTCCCAAGTTCCATGTGACACGATAGGGTGGTACACTCCAACATTCACCTTTGGTGACCGCGGGTTCAACGTGTCTGAGGCTACGTTCAACTTTGGTCCAGAGAGCGACGGCTCAAGCGACTGTCTAGCAGGTATCGCTGGAATGTCCGATGTTGGTGAGTATTTGACATCTTGCATGCACGTCAAGTTCCTTTCCCAACCCACGATTCTAGACTTTTGGGTCATTGGGGACGTTTTTCTGCAGAACGTATACACAGTATTCGACATGGGTCTCCCTTCGGTGGGCTTTGCTGAACTGAAGTGACTATCGACGTCTTTATTGCGAACTTGCAACACGTCGTATACGTATTCATACCTCTGTTTCTCCGATATACCATTTTTCTCGTGAATGAATCCTTTGCGATTGGGTGATCTCGAGGGACGAGTTTTTGTACACCACTTGATTGTTGGTCCCGTTGTAACAATGATTCCGCCGCGCAGATGTCGTTTTGGAGGAAAAAATAGATGGGATGGTATGGTTATACAAAATGCAGATACAAGAGTAGGCTATGCTGAACATGATTGGAATCCGTCATTAAGTTAACTATGGCTCCTCGAACACGTACAACCCGTCCAGCTCGCCACCGTTTACAAGCCCCGTTCGCAGACAGCTAAAGTCACCATCCCCAGCATCAACAAAACCCTTCCTGTTGTATCCATCTGCACGGTCCACCACAGGGGGGATGCTAAGTACCCGAGGCGCCGAGTCAAGGCTCGGCGAGGACTCCTCAACACGTAGTCGCTTTTGGAGAGAGTCACCACGCGATGGAGGAGTGTCATTGCTGACGTCCAGTTCTTCGGAGGAGCGTTTCCGTTGGCGGGGTGTTGGTTTTGGTACCACAGACCCCTCACGCCGTGTTCTGTCTTCAACAGAATCTGTCCTAGGGCGCTTCGGCGGAGTGGTGGTGCGAGTGATCCCAACAGTATCGCCAGCAGTCACATTTTCTGCCTCAAGGTCTCCACAAGAACGTTTCCTGGAGGTGACCGTGTGCGCTTGGGAGCGCGGGATGGGGAGCACACACTGCTCCTCATCACTCTCCTCCTCGTCTTCGTACAGGTCTTCTTCCTCTAACTCTTCTTCCTCCTCTTCTTGCATCAGATGATTTCGTGGAACACGCACTTCTTCTAGAACAATTTTAGTCTGGTGCTCAGGTTGTTGCGGTTGTTGCGACTGTGGCCGAGACACTCGAGTTTGGGGTTGAGGCTCATTCTGAGGCGTAGACCGCACCTGAGTATTAGTTATACCTGCAGCCAAATTGGCTTTGACCATGGCACGTTCACAAACCGTGCATCGGCAATGGTAAAGTGGTGCACACGCCTCGCGCCATACCTGATGTGGTCAGTTGGACTACATCCACAGCGTTGGAAGGGTAATATTCACCTGTTTAAATGCTTCAAGACTGTACTGTGCCATATGTGCCAGCGTAGCCGGTACATAAGGAATAGGATGTAGAAGTTTGGGCGATTCTAAAACCGGTGACACAGGGATGGGTATAATGACCTGTGGCGGTTTGGGCCTTGATGTTTCGGTTTCTTGATCCTTCTCTTCACCATGCGATGGCGGAGGCGATGGCGTAGTGTGTAGTGTAGTCGTAGATAGGACAGGACTCGTTGTGTGCGATCCATCGCTTCTCGTTGACGCACTGGTGCTACTCAAAGAATCTTCCTCACGCTTCCGGCCCAAGTCCAGACCACCAGCTGCCCAGTCAACGCCATCGAACCAGACCCCAGGCGTCCGTAACTCAGCGAGCACATCTTCTAAGCTCAGCTTTGCGGCACGCACAGCAGGGTCCCCCCACGCCCCCCCGATCCCATTTGCGGACTCGATGACGAGCCGCCGGATAATATTGTTCATCGCCGGTAAAAGGATCTGACGCAGCTGTTTTGAGAATGCGCGAAAGGCCTGTTCACAAAGTCCGAATGAAGGGGGAGCCTGAGAACGAACAGTCGAAAGACGCGGATGCAAGTCATCGGGCGAAGAGTGAGACGACGGCGACGGTGGCCTTGAGAGAGTCCACGGACAAGGATGTATGGCTGAAATCCTGATGCTACGTCGGGACCCACCACTGCCATCAAATTCATCGTCGTCGGTCTCCGACTCATAATCGGTATCTTCGCTAGGATCTCTGACACCTCCACCTATTGGTCGAGCATAGCCATACCACTGGTCGGCAGGACTGCACCAATGCCCGTCAAGAATTCGTGTCCGTGCCCAATCAGAAATAGCCAGGTCGCGCACACCACCTGCATCCTCAGTCATGGAAAGTAAGTCGGGATCATCCTCATCCTCCGAACCCTCGTAATCTGAGGAGTATGCCGAGCGCGGAGATGGTGAACGAGAACGACGTGGAGACACACTGTTGACGGGGCTATAAGAGTCTCCACCTTCTGTAGTGCGTGTATGAGTTTGATGCGGTGCTGCCACAGCCTCCGTTTCACGATGGTGGTAAGCCACTGTATTTTGTGAGAAGTCAGTCGCCATGCCTTCGCTGGCCCAACGAGTAGCAGCAACAGCTTGTTCCATCAATTCTGGCATTTTCGTATATGACCGTAGCCAAAGCTTCTCACGTGCAACATTCAGAACCTCTGCGATTGAGCCTTCACCGAGTTCGATGAATGCGTCGACTGTTTGGCGCGTTTCCCAGTCTGCTGATGCGTATTTCCATGGTGGAACGCGTGCCAGCGTGAGATTTCGCGGATTTGTTGGTGAGGAACGGGACAAGGTCGATGAGGATTGGACAAAACGCGGGCCGCCGACAGCCTCGCGGTCGCGAGCACTAGACTTGATACGACTCCAGAGCCCTTCTGTGCGACATGAGCGACAAGTCGCATCAACACCGGGCCAAGTTTCTTCGTCTTCGTTTTCCGAACACAATACCATCAACGCAGGATTAAGGGCCGTCGTATACGGGTTATAGCCACTCATGGCCAGATTAAAATTGTCGTGACCATACAGGTGATTGTAACCACCGAGGCGCATGGTGCCTTGGATATCAAACTGCGGATCACACTCGGCTGCGGGAGCTTCACGGAGGCATACACCGCAGAACATGGTTTTGCGATGCTCACGACACACAGATATCACGCCCAGCCTGGGGGTAACATGAGTGCGTTTTGCGGCACCGAGACCTACGGACGAATAGGGTGAATTGATGCGGCAGACAATGCACGAATGATAGGCCATGGTGCGGAAATGGGTGTGAGGAGGTAAGCGATAGGGTTGTGGTGCGACAGTCGCTGCCCCTGCTGCTCCGTCTGCTAGAGACTGAGGGCGTACGATGGAGTATTGGTGAAGTACGTCATGCGGATCCAGGAGTGCACATGCATGACTCCAGAATAGATGCGATTTAACTGATGGTATATGAGGAAGTGTTTGAGCGGCAACAAATTAGGTGCATGAGCGCGTCAAGATGATAAGATAAAGCGCGGTAAACGCACGGGCAGTAAACCAAGAAGGGGTAACGTTCATTAACTTCTCGAGTTCAATGGCCTGGCATAAGGCAGCATAGACCATTCTGGAGGGCCAAACTTCCCTGACTTCCCAAGTGACTGGACAATAGAGGTGTGCAGCGACATCCTTGAGGTACAAAGTAGCAATATGCCTTCCATGAAGGAGATGCCAACGCGTTTATTTAGAAAAGGTTGAATGTGCCATGCAGTGGCGCGGACGTACCTGATGAGCTCTGGGGGGAGCTGCTGCCACGATCTGTTTGTGTGTTTACCCTTGTAGATATGATCACCGGTAGAGTGGGTCGCAGTCATAACAGGTGACGTCGATAAGGCCGTGGTGGACGACGTCGAAAGGTAGTTCGACGCTGTCGATGATGAGGGGGCCATGATCTGAGTATCCTGTATGAAATGGGACCTGGACCGTGATTAGCAGTATTGACGACAAGCCGGACCACAGATTCTGGGTGACGGATTTCGGGTCACCGTCACTCTACTCAAAAGTCACACGCAACCAAATAGCACTGCCTTCACAATTTCCCACGCACAGACCACCGCGTTGTACATATACATTACAATTCACTAACAACTTATCAACAGATCAACTTGTGGCAACTACGATCTTACACCAGGAGCTTGCGCAATTCTAAACTGGCCGCGTGAAGCCTGTCTAGCTTCTTCTGCAGATCTGTGCGCCTTGACGCCACACCACTTGGCTCCTGGACCATCATTTGACACCGAGCCTGCGCGTCCGGCCCCGTCAAGTTCAGCCCGTCACGTAATGCATGCTCTATTCCATTCTCCAAACCACGGACCATCTCGTGATCAATGGCTAATGTAACCATGTCAGAAAAGCGCTTGTATGCAACTGCGATCATGTTAGTGTCAAATGAAATATGTCGCGTCGATCAAAAAACTTACCCTGAAAGTATGCTCTCACTCCGGCCATAATCCCGAGGGCAGGCTCCATGGGATCTACTGGCAGGAGCTTTGCAAGATCACTGGGCTGCACGGAAATTCCAGCGTCATTCAATCCACTTAGAGCCTTGAAGATGCCTTGCTGGAATGTACCTCCGTGCTGGGGCATAGTAGTAAGAGGCGCCTTATAGTTCTGCAGTTTCTCAGCCAAGCCTGCTTCATCCCGGCAACTCTTGTAGTATGCAAGGAATTCTCCCTTGTAATAGGAATAATGATGGACGCTCAACGTTGTTGGAGCTTTCTCGAGTTCCAAGAGCCAATCCACCCTTTCCTGTGCACGCTCCCTAGCTGCGTCAAGGTGCTCGTGTACTATCATACTGTCAGAAAGAAGGCCTCAGTACACGTGTATCAAGGATTGCAAGTTATACGTACACCACGCTGTGATATGCACCGCCTCTCCCCATCTTTGAAAAGTGCTCCTGGGTCAGCGTGCTCAAGTCCTCCTTCAGAATGTCATATACTTGATCGAAAAGAAGTCTCGATGGTGGTGCCCACTTCTCAGTGAACTCAAGGATATACTCCTTTTGTACAATGAACGGATAGTTATCCGGAAGTTCGCGCGTAAGAGCCCTACATATATACTTAGCTCTGCTTCCAGGATAAGGAGGAGTGACACGTACTTCTTGGCATGATGGAGAACATCATCCACATAAACCTTCCTTGTCCCTGGAACCAACTGTTTGTCCTCCTCGTTGGAGAGGAACTCAACTTGGGGTAAATGTCGATCGTGACTGTGAGTCTTATTACTTTCCCACGGAATGAAATTTGGAGCTGTCGTTCTAATCGCGCGTTTGAATTCCTCTTGATGGGGTCGAATTTTCTGCAATAAGCCGCCTTCATCAGAGGTCCCCTCGAGTCGTCGAGATACTTTGCGGATAAATTCTCCAACTACGTGCCAAACTTCACCCACCGCATCGCTTGATGGTGCCTTAGGAAGCTGTGCCATTTCTTCTCGCGTCTTCCCCAGAATGTTGTATAATTCCTCGTGGATTTCAGGCAACCTACATAGACATCAGCATCACAAGAAGCGGCAGCCACAGAGTGGAAGTTCTACCTCTTGGCGATCAGCTCGGACAGGATGGTGCTCAGCCGCTCCGTCAGGTTCTTTGTCCCCATGAACCTCTGGTACTGCGATTCCACAGTTGACCATGGCTGTTCCAAAGCAAAGAAATCATTTTCTTGACTCCTTGCTTGGGCCCAGGAGATCCCGTTGTGAAGCGTCTGAGAGCCAGGCTGCTTCACACAATACCAGTGGTTCACAAGAGGCTCCTGCTCGTTTCGGATGAACCTCAGCCAGCGATGCTCTTCGCCAGCAGGAATTCTATCAGGCTTTGTCAGGACACCTGCGCCATAGAAGTCAATCGGTGATTGAGAAAGAAGCAATGAAATACACCTACCAACGATGCGTTTCCCTTCAGGGTCGTATTGTTTCGCCAAGTGGTGGGCTCCTTGATTCTCAAAATCAGCTAGAAAGATGTGAGAAATGAAGATGAGTAATAATTCAGAATGTCACCTACTTTCACATGCGACAGTTAAAAGGATGACACAGCTAGGTTTTTTGATGTAAGAGGACACCAAATCTTTGACGAGTTGAATATCGCGATCTTTTCCTGTGCTCCCAACGCTAGCGATCAAGCCAGGAAGATCTACAAATGAAAGATCTGCTACATCCTTCCCACTTATCTCAAGAGAGACGGAGTTCTTGGAGAATGATAACTCAGGATCTTCAGATATTTGGTCGCCTACTAAGAATTTGCTTGGATCGATGCTGGGGTTGAGAATAGCTCTCTGGGCACGTCTAATGCGATCTTCCACATCAGCCTTATCGGTGATAGGAGGCCCAAACGTCAAATTCTTCACATCACAATGTTGCCCTGAGGCATCCGTGATAATGTGAAGTTTAACGATGCACCTCCAAGCCGCGTCTGAATGTGAAAGTTTGCATTCAGTTGGACACCTTAAAGAAGATGAGAAGTTGTACACCCAAAGATGAAACAGTGTTTACCTCGTGCATGTCCCCGCTGAGCGGGGGAGTGTGATCCCTGAAATAGATTCGATCAGAGACGATTTTCCCGCACTCTGTGAGCCGATGACAGCAATCATTGGTATATCTATGTCCATCTGGACACTATGATATTTACATAAGCCCCAATACATAATTCTAAGGAAGAAACGACCAACCCCGTCGTGTGCAAGCGGTTGATGAGGTCGAGCATTCGCCTGCGATGGTGTGATATCATCGGGTCTGAGAGCCCGACACCATTCTCCTCGGGAGTGGTGGAGTCATCGTCATCGGAAAATGAGAGCGAGTGCGACATGAGGGTACGACAATGGTATACTGATAGACCTCGATAGGCCTTTTATATTGACAGTTTTTTCGGCGCCAACAACAACAACACAACAGCACGAACAATCAAATAACAAAGTAACTGCAATTGGGAAGAGCAGACCACGACGTAGATCGGAACTTGTTATTGTTATGAGTTCTTGTGATGATTATCACGCGTCTATCTATCCTCTATTTATACTGCTTGCACTACATCTAGGAGTAACGCCTAGGGGCGCCATTGCATCGGTTGTCTCGAGCTGATGACTGAGTCGGATATCTGCGTGTCTCTATTCTCTATTTGCCAACTTGGGACGTGTCCGTTGTTTGCGCCAGATCACAGTGCCGCGGCATTCAAATCGACATGATGGACCAATGAAAATATATACTTTGGCGTGACTGCGGCTTACAGGTATATGGATACCTAGAAGTGCGAGGTGATTCACGAAAGTCCCACCCGCCCGTATGAACACGAGACTTGTGCTCAGATCCTTGAAGATCCTGTGTCACAGCTATATATATCCCATTAGCTAGACTTTCCTTGGGTGGGTCATGAGTACTTGAGTTTCGGAACGGGAAACCCCACTCAAATAATACTTATAATAAAAGGGAGCTTCCTACGTACAACTAGAAGTACAAGCGGTCGGGTAGCGGTAGCCCCCTGGCGAGAGCTTTCGCAAGCTCGAAACCGCTACCCTACCGCTTTACTAGCCTCTTCACGCACTACTGACAGTGCCTTACTTTCGGGGACGGTGATCTGCGGCGCTGTGTCTTGGGGGGCCAAAGTCTTTACAATAATAACCGCGCTTCGCGCGGCAGAGCGCCAAATTCTTATTATAATACATAACATTATTAACATATCTGACCACAATGTGATTTCCTCAGTCTTGAGCGTTGCAACGTTGAACGTTGAACATTGAACCCGCCAGCCTTGCGCTCTACAGAGGAAAGGACGTCGTCGTTTGCTATCTACAGTACCAGTGTGTCTACTCGTGCTGTCGTGGGTTCGGGGAATCCCGATGTGGACCCTGGCACCCCGTACTACTGTCCGTCCCTAGTTGCCTGTTAAACGCCCCGCTACAGCGTCTCCGCCCGCTGAGCTGTAGGCGTCTTCACGGGACCACCTCGTCGACATAATTGTATCAGCCATCATTTATATTATATGTACAGACAATCTTTACTCAGTGCTCAGTTACCATTGTGCCGCACCCTCTCCCGCACAATGACGCTGGCAACAGCACAAACGAAACGCCGTGCCAAAGAAGAGGGTACGATCGCAGACGTGTTCACGACGCTTGGCGCCAATGGTCAAGTTGCCACCCTTCCCGCTCGTTTCGCCCAACTAAAGAAGGACGTGCTTGACGATATGGGTGCCACACCCGCGACCATTATGCAGGCTTGGAAACAAGTTACAACTGCTTTGGAAAGAAGAACAGAGGAAATTGTTAGCCTAGGAGAAAAAGTATGTGCACCTATTCCAATACTTCTCTGTTACATATCAAACAGGCCATTCCTCGTGTGTCGTTCATCGACATTGAACGCGGCTTGCCTGATGCTCAGAAGGATGCCATCAAGAAATCTGGTGTTGTCGTAGTTACAGGTGCGGTCCCGGAAGAGGTTTGTCCAGCCAGAGTGACATCACACTATACATTGACTAGCAGTAAGGAAGTACTGCAATGGAAGGCATCAGTAAAGACGTATATCGCCGCAAACCCTGTCAAAGGTCTGCACTGTCTGTTTACATTTCTATTGGCGGCTCAATTCGCGTTGCAGGCTTCCCAGCAGACAATATTCAGGCATATGAGCTCTACAACAGCAAAGCACAAATTGCAGCGCGTACTCATCCAGCTATCCTTCGTACACAACAAGAACTCCTCCAGTTCTGGCACGATCCATCAAACCACCACGTCGATTTCAGTACACCTCTTAGTTACTTCGACCGCTTGCGCATTCGAACTCCTGGTGATGCCTCATTCACGCTTGGTCCTCATATCGATGGAGGAAGTGTTGAACGCTGGGAGGACCCGACATTCCGTAGGGTCTTCCACAGAATCTTACAAGGTGGAACGGGGTGGAAGTCACATGATCCCTTTGACGTGTCCTGGAGGATGAATGCAAAGCAAGATTTATACAATACCCCGTAAGCTCATGCACTCTTACCCACGCATTGCTGACGATATCTAAAGGAATCAATGTTCGATCCTCCGTTGTTGGCAGGGATGGACCTCACTTTCTACCACCGACGTCGGCGAGGGCACACTCCGCGTACTTCCAATGCTGTCTCTTGCGACAGCTTACATCATGCTCCGTCCTTTCTTTCGTGCCGGCGCAGCGGGTAGTGAGTGGGAACTGGACTTAGAAAGCAACTCATTCCCAGGAAGCGTGCCGGGGAAGACACAGGAACTGAATGAAGAAACACACCCTCATTTGAGGTTGGGTGAGACCATGACAAGTATTCCGAAGATCCAGCCTGGTGATCAAGTCTATTGTGTGTGCTTCTCATTGCATGTATAAATCGCTGCGCGATTTCATCGTACGTCCATGCTGACAGGGCACTGCGACGTCGTACATTCTGTCGAAAGGATTCATTGCGGTCGGGAGGATTCGTCAGTTTTTTACATTCCTGCCGTCCCACTTTCCCTGAAAAAGTAAGTGATCTATCGCAGATACGGTCTCAGCTCAGTAAAGGTCTCTGCTTAGCGCCTCATACCTTCGAGACCAACGAGTTAATTTCATGCAAGGTCTTCCTGCTCCGTATGTCTTATCAAGGCAGCGGATTCCCATGAATCGTGTCACTGACTGAGCATTTGACGCTGGCAGGGATTTCCCTGGAGGCTCTGGCGAATCTACCTTCACAGAACGAGCTACACCACAGGATATCACCACCACGCAAGGGCGTCGGGCGCTGGGCCTTGAGCCGTTTGTATCAAGGGGCATCGAGTACAACGAGCTTGTTGATGCGGTGAACTGTGTGCTGTTTGCCTAATATAACTCAATATGAGACGGTGCCGATCCGAGATTCAAAATCAGAACGGAATTAGATCTCTCTCTATTTCAGGAGCAGCCGATCCACATCTCTTTGATTGCGAATGCGAGTGCGTAATATCACCACGACATATATACATCATGATTGTCATTTTCTTTTTTGTTGTAACTACAGCAGGGGTTGTCGGTTTGTGTAATGGTAGTCGGTTGCCCGCACAGCTATGACACACATTTAAAGTAGTCTCGACACTGCCGAAAAATTTGCAATAATTTACCGATCTCTTGCTGTAACTACACCCTTGCGTACACATCGTAGCGCTGAACGTTTATATAAATATGTAAAGCATTCATGTTGCTTTCTCTGGACTGCCACGTAATAGTACTGATTGCTGATTTTAGGCTAAAAATTTATCATGATCTCCTTGCGACTTCAAAGTCTCCACCCGTGTTTGGCATTCACATTAGTTCTATATAAACTCTGCATAAAATCATGGGGGCCAAACGGAAAAATGGATCTCCTGGTTCGCTACGATCTAGAAAAGTTCAAGTGGGAAACTCTCCAAAATGTCCCCAAAGTATGCGTCCGCCGTCTCGGAGGTGGTGAACAAATCCAGGACATCCAGAACCGCCATTTCAAGGGCCTTCACAACGTATTTTTTGGCCTTACGGTCGACTTGCACGGTTCCGTGAGTATCAAGAAACTCGTATCGTCCGCTCAAGAATGCTGGTGCTCGCTCCGCTTTCATTTTCCTACCATAGCATCATCCATAGATGGTTCCGATCAAGAGCCCAGATTGACCTACACCACCGGGACTCCACAAGAGATCGGTCAATGGGCGCGGCGCACTCTCATCGTTCATCCACCCTCAGACATTGATCTTGAACAATTGCGCTTCGACGAGAGCCAGAAGAAGGTTCCCTCGCCAGACGGCGACTTCACGTGGATGAATCTTGTTCCCGGCGAACTCGCTGATGATGAAACAGTATCTAAATTTGGTCTGCTGTTGCATAGTCATCATACTCTGTTTGATGGCAGCGCAATCAAGATCATCATGAATTTCTATCTCAACCAATTGGCGAAGATGCTGTCTGGTTGTTCTAGCGCGTCGGAGTCTCTTCAATGGGGCAATGAGTTAGAGAACCTCCCCCCTGCAGTATTCAATATTCTAAATTCACATGAGGCCCTTCCTATCCCACAAGACTCCGCACGGGAGCCTTCGTTTAATGATGAGTACTACAAGTGCATAGGGAGTACCCTTGCTGATATTGCCGCTGTGACAAAGGTGACAATCATTATTTCGTTTGATCATTTTGGGACTAATCCATAGTCATGAAAGGATGCGTATGGATTCAGAACACTTTCGAAAGATTCCGAGTGGCCGAAGACGCGTCGTGCCGAGGTCCTCTTCACGGGAGAAGAATCGGCGAGAGTCCTCGCTGCCGCGAAATCTTTTGGGTTAACACTTACACATGCTGGTATGTAGCTACGTTTCCATCATATAGGGATATCAAATTGAAGATCATCCAGCCCATGCTGCGTTGTGGATGGTCGTCATAGCCAATAATCCACCCGACTCGGATCATTCTTCCCACTACTTGAACCACTCCTCTGCGGTTAATTGCCGTGATCGGTTGAATTTGAACTGGTCCCTGTATCCAGGCTTCGCGCTCAGTTTTGCCGCGATCAGGATCCAAATTTCAGCATTCTTGTCCCCTGATGGAAGTGTGTTGCCATTGGACAGAGACGTGCTTCTAAGGGTGGCAGAAGTAGCCAAGAGACAGTATCGAGTGCACCTTGGCTTGCCATCTGCGTTGAGTCAGTCAGCACAGCTTGGAGAAATATGTGCTTCTCTCGTTGCCAAATCTGGAGATATGTGCGTTGCTGCATATAAGCTTGCTTATGATACTTGTTTATGATGTCGCAGTAAGATGCCAGCCGAACGGTGTTACGCATTTGTCAGCGACGGCAAAGGAGAGCGTTACTTGAGTCCCACTTTCACGGCTGATGCAGGGAATACCGTCCTATCGGTTGCCAAGTTCTTCCTATCTGTCAATACATATGATGCCGAACCGTGAGTCTGACGAATTCTGATCTTTTCCGTGCCACTGATCATGACCCGTAGAGTGTTCCGTGTTTCGTCTTGGGGCGGTGTTATTGACATCAGCGCTGATTATAATGCTAATGTTGTGGAAACAGAGGACATGATGGATTACCTGAATCAATGGAAGAAATTTATGCTTCTTATCCTTGACTAACCTCGCACTTGGATAATAGTTACTGCGACTAGCGTATCGTATTGTTAGGAGTTATACTAGCGGTTGCATCCTTGCTAATCGGTTTAAATTGGTGGCGAAAATACTTATTGGTTGTCCGCAAATTCGAAACTCAAGTCGAGATCCTTTCGGTGTTCAAAATACTTGATCTTCTATTACGTATATCTTGTATGTATGTCCTACAAAAAGATGCCCACTGGCTGGATTGAACAACCGACCTCACCATTACGAGTGGCGCGCTCTACCACTGAGCTAAACGGGCTTTTGAAATTCATGAGGTATTGTGACTATAGTATTGTTCTCCCATTATTTTTCCCATTGAAAAAGTCCGAGCTTATTGGAAGAGAGTATGACACTTCAAATATGGCGGTCCAAATGCACCATCCAAAAACTTATGCTTCCCTGGCGTCACCCCTCCAAGTTCATAACTCGGAGCCTTTGTACGTATAGCTCATATCGTCACGGTAGTGTAGTTCTACCTCGGAAACAAGGCTTTCCGACTCATGTATACCAACCTACCTAACGAACGAACGATATTATAAGAAGTTACCCTCTTACACACGATCCCCATCATTCAGTTGAACTCGCTAGCTCTTCTCCACCCTCCTTTTCATTATCACTAAACCTTGTCCACTACAAAGCACTCTGTGGTCGCTCTGTAGCACCAAAAAGCACCAAAAAGTGAGATTAGATTTAGCTGACAGTGCGGTATCATGGTACTTTGCGACCTGTGCCTCAAAGGCGCACCCTCGCATGGTGCCCTCAGAACCACAAAGGGGTAATACAATCAATGCATGAGATAAACAGTCAGAAAGCTCTCACACCCACGGCTAGGAAACATAAAAGACATGTTGGCGAGAGTAGGGATCGATATTGATATGTAATAATGAATAGGCATCCGTAGTAGCCAGGTCCTCTAGTTATGTATACACATTGAAGTGTCTACTGCACCGGCACCTTCTTCCCCTCTCCATCTGCCTTCGCTGCCACCTGCGCCGACTCTGCCTTTTTATTTCCCGTCATCGCATCCAACGCGCCCCACAAATTCCCGCTCATTTCCCGCGCCATTGCCTGTCGATCCTCTTCCAACAGCCTTTCAAACTCGTCCTTATGTGCCGCTATATACGCTTGCTCCTCCTTATACTGGCGCTGTGCTTCAAGGCGCTTTTGCTCGAGGTATGTCAGAGGGACGGGGGAGCGCGACTGCTGCAGAATATGAAACATCAGCCAGTCGGGCGCAGCGCAGAGAGGAGATAGTATCACTCACTTCGCCCGCACCGCCAAACATACTGCTCAGTGTGAAATCACCCTTGGACAATCCACGCGCCTTGCTCTTCCACTCCTCAACATGCTTCTTTTTTGCCTCTGCTTCTTTCTCTGCATACTCAACGGGAATGTCTTTTCCTGCGTATGCTTGGAGGATGGGCCGTACGTCTGGGGGCTTGTAAATTCCAATGGCTAAAGAAAGAGGTTAAAAGTTGGCTGGGACAGGATGAGGGCATGGACGAACACTCCAGGAAGGGAATCATGGCGATCAAACCTTTGTCCCCCGGGGTACCAGTCCATCTGGGAATGACGATAGCATTCTCGGGATGTGAGCTTACATGTTCCGGATGCGTGTCAAGGAGGATGACTTTCGAGAGGTCACGATTAAGGTACGAAAGGTCCTACGAAGGGGAAAGAGTTTCAACCACGACACAAGGCAGGCGAGGGAACCAAAGCGGAAGTGCAATAGAGGAGGGGAGTTACCTTGACGATTTTACCGTTTACTGATCGAGTGGCTTCGCGGAAAAGCTTGTATGAGATAAAGAAATTATATGGGTCGAGTTTCTCAATTACGGGCATAGCGGTCTGTTAATTCTGACGGTCAATTCTCATGTGGTTTTCGCAAGGGGCAAATCATACATAATGGTGCTGAGTTGTAAAAATCACGATTTCGTAAAACTGGGACAGGTAGGCGAGGAAATAATCAACGCCGGGGCGTTTTGCTGTCCTCCAACCTCGCTGTCGCTGGGAAAGTATATTTAGTGATACTTAAAACTTGAACAAGTCAACTTACATCCCAAGTTGACGTGATGAGCAGATCATCCATGGACACCAGGAGAGTGTACGGTTTTTGATGGGGAGCTGGGAGTGGTGGTGGGAGGAGTTCGGGCCACTGGGGTTTGTTGAAATACTGTTGACGTGACCAATAAACACAATGAGCTAGTTTGCCCCGGCGAGTAGACTATAGCACATACGTCAAACAATTCCGAAAACCTCGATTTCGTCCGTGCCCACCTTCCTGACGGAGACTCCTCCAGCGTCTTTTTGAGATTCGATAAGTGTAGAACTGCAGCTGCAACTGGATACACGCACTTGTTTCCGCGCTTTCAACTCATCCGCTTCCCATTCTCTACCTAGATACACAACCTGTACACCGAGGGCAACTGCGAGTACACCAAGAGAGAGGCGTCCTAAAAATCGTCGCTTCCGCTCTATACTCGAGAGTGAATCCTTGGATGATTTTGCGCCCGTCCGCTGAGACTGTTCTGGCCCTGGTTCTACGGGCTGGAAGTCGAGGCTCGGAAGTG
>Ga0153978_1000029_pt1 | contig 28257 bp, 36 predicted proteins | sample TSGA062MetaG_FD_104749 | JGI IMG/M metagenome (GOLD analysis project Ga0153978, IMG submission 104749) | Attine ant fungus gardens microbial communities from Georgia, USA - TSGA062 MetaG | ecosystem: Host-associated > Fungi > Mycelium > Unclassified | place: USA: Georgia, Yuchi Wildlife...
GTATCGTCGGTTGCACGAGTGTTTCAGTGTCAGCAAATTCTGGAAGAATTATGACGTCTTTTATCGACAAAAGGTACGAAATTCATACTTCCCATTATTCACTACTAATGATACTTGCAGTGCGACACTTTCTCGCGTTCAGCTGACGCTGTCTTTGAATTGTCTATGCGATTTGCGGAACCATTCAAAATCACAGAGGGGCTATCTCCTGAGGAAAAGCTAGAGGCTGAGCGTCTCATGTTCTTAGAATTGACTCAAGGTGACTGTCTGTTTTTCTTGAATCAGATTTCGTCCCTCATTTGTGCCAGTTTGTCTGTGGGGAAATTCCACGGATCTGTCACTCCTCATCAACATTACTGAAGAACAAATCAAAGCCCTGCAATCAACAGGAGGTGATCACCTGGCAGCAACCGAGAAGAACATTTTGGGTAATGATTTGAATCGTCTCTGGGCGACTGTCAAAGATCTGCGAGAGAAAACAGGTGGTCGGATTGATTTTGTACTTGACAATGCAAGCTTCGAGTTGTATTGTGACATGGTCTATGGTTTGTGGTATTCTACCCGTACTAATCTCTCCTCATGAAGAGCTCGTACCCAGCCGACTTTTTGCTGCAGAGTGGCCTTGCTAAGCAGGTTCGCTTCCATGGTAAACGGTATCCTTGGTTTGTCTCCGACGTAATCAAAAAGGACTGGAATTGGCTGCTAAATACTATGGTATATGGCCAGTTGTTCCCAAAAGCGACTGAACAAGAAATTGAGTCTCTTCGTCGCTTGGGCACAAGGTGGAAGGTCTGCCCGGTTCACCAAATGATATCAACGACTTACATAGCGTCATGCAGCAATATGAAAAAGAGGGCGCATGGGTTTATGAACAGCACCCCTTTTGGTGTACCGGGTACACTTACTGGGACCTGCATTCGGAAGCACCTGATTTATTCCTCCACCTATCGCGCTCAGACCTCGTAGTTTTTAAGGGCGATCTTAATCATCGTAAGCTGACGTATGATTGTGCCGCCCCAGCAAGTACTCCATTTGATGTTGCCATTGGCCCTATGGCAAATGCTGCCGGAGCCCCCAGAGTTGCAAGTCTGCGCACCATCAAAAGTGACGTAGTTGTGGTTTAGGTTCCGAAGGAGATGAAGTGGCAGAAAAATTGGATCAAGTAGAACCTGGTTGGAAGATTAGTGGTAAATATGTACGTCAATTGCAAGTTCGGCCCTTGGCTTTTGGTGATGATCTCAATTTTCAGGCTGTTGTTCTTCTATCCGAGGGTCGTCCAGGTGAAAAGGTCCGCTTTGCCTAAGTATCGACCAAGGAAGGCTCTGTGTACTACTCCCAATACAATTACATTGTGTTCGTCATTCTATGCATGAGACTCGTCAGTAAAGAAGCATGACCAAGAAGTTTGAAATTCCCATTGGGTTTATATTGGTTTATATTGATCAGGTGTCATGGAAAGACGAGTCACGCTCATATAAAGGACATGGGATTTATAGAACAGTAAACCTCAGTGGTCACGAAGGGCGGACGACTGTCTATAGAACAGTAAATCTACAACAAGTTCATAAGTACTTGTCCGTGAAGGTATGACTGTATCTCACCTCAGTGGACAAATGAGGTTAGTAGAACTATATATATGAGTGTTAGAATCTAACCGGATGAAGATGGAACAGAAACATTTTACGATAATGGAGGTAATTTGTTCCGGCGATAAGAGTTTGTTAGTCCATTTCCAGGTTGGACATCGCCAAGCGTTCCTCGATTCTATTCGGTCTACGACTTTGCCGACGGTTCTGTTGGATTCGCGACTACTCACTTCACAAGGTCCACGATCAATTAAGATTGAGGTGTCTGGATCTGCATTTCTGAAGATCTCGTGCTCTTTTTTTGTGTGTCAAAGATATGGATTTGTTGCTCGAGCCGTCGTTTATGCAGATGTTTGTTATCATGCCATTCCCAATATATATGGGAATCCTGAATTTGGAACCCAAAACAAAGCTCACAAGTTTGTTTGGCTACTGTTTCTGTGACAAGTGCTCTTGTGAATGACATTTGCATCAGACTGTGAATCAAACAAGTGAACAGGTCCCTCTACCCTGTTCTATTGAGTAAAACATGTTGAGAGATATTTTCAAGAGGATGTGCAGGAACTTGGACAATGACTTGTATTCTTAAATTTACAGAAATCACGAGTGTTATATAGAATAGCGTCTCACGCTCTCCCCTTTTCTCTCCAAAGAGGAGAACAAAGATATATTGTAAAGTTAAATTTTGACTTGATCAAATAAGCGTTATAAATTCCTAATCGCCAGTGCTTGAACAAACCAAAGAGGGATAAGGTATCCCCATACTCGTCTAGAGCTATATAACTTTTCAATCTTTTAACATCGAAGATGACCGCTCACAGCTTTGCATGAGGAACTCATAACCACCTGTCGCAGCCCTAAGTCGGTGCTTTAAACAGTGTTCAAATGCTCACCCATGACATGTGCATTTAAGTGGACACCGATCATGGCGTCAAGAACCTTGGCCATCATAGGTTTGGCTACTTGGGGGACAGTGTACGTGCCGGTTCCGGCCTAAACTGCAGCAGAAGCTTGGAAATCGCTTACTGATTCATATGAAATTTTTTCTAACACCGCAACGTCCCATGCAGAGCAAGAATTACGAAGCGCAGCCTACTATGACGATGAAAATTTCGCCAATCACATTAATATCCTTCGCAATAAGTTAATCCATGCCAGGACACCTGGAGCCAAGATTTCGGATCACCACTTTATTACCATTGTTTTAGACTCGCTTCCACCATCCTGGGAACCAGTTCTCGCGTCGGCAATGTGCAAGAACACTTCGGAGGAGGTCATGTCCGTGTTGTACGCTTAGTGGTATAACATTAGTCGAAACCGAGTCGAGAGACATAATCTCAGAACCCACCGAGTTCACCAGTCCAGGGGAAGTGTTGAGTGGAACTGGCTCACTCGACACGAAGTCATGTTCTACTATGGTGTTTTGTTATTTTCGTCATTGTATCATGTGCTGACTTACCACATCTGAGACATTCCTTTATCATAAGTAGGTAGAAAACTGTAGAATTACACACTTTCTTTTGTATTACCAAGACAAGCTCCATTTTCTGTAATCAATTAAACTGCGCACTTCACAAAAAGAATGAACTAGCCTAGGATCTACACTCAGAGCTTTGGCTCGCTGTGCAGTCACTGGTACCCTTGAAAAGGGGTTCAACCGGAGTACCTTGCTCAGTGTCCGTTTACGTGTTGTATGCTGTCTGGCAGTGGGGCACATGTTTTGAGTTTGGGAGTGGAGTTGGCGAGGCGAGAAGCTAGGTTCTTTCATTTCCTCAATAAATATTCCTTCTTTTCTTCTTTCTTTTGCCTCATGCTTAGGTAGTGTAGAAGGTGCATCTGCAACGTGTACCGCAGGGTTGTAGTCCCTTGACCTGTTTTTTTAGCTACCACGGACTGCCATTGCACCCCGTGTAATAAATTGTTGATATTAAAAAAAATCTGACCAGGTCAAACTTAGGAGGTGTACTTTACTAACTCTCAGACACCTTCACAGTGCGGGAAGTATCATGCAACATATACACCACGGGCAAACAACTGGAGTCACAAGGTTTGATGTCAAGTGATCTGTCAGATTAACCGGCTTATGCCGGTTATATATATGCGTGACACTTGTCACACTGACCTGGTTTTTATTTTATTTTAATTCAACAATTTATAACACGATGTACATACACAGTCCGCAGTAGTTTAGTGACTAGGGAGACTCAGTGCCTCTAATAAATACATAAATCATATCAAACAAAAGAGGCAAATACAGAACAAAAGAGAAACAGAGAAAAATAGAAAAATAGAAAGAAAAGAAGGTAATGCAGGGCTGGAGACAAGGTGGGTAGCAGGGCATGGCCAAATGAGCATGGATGGAGCTCCATACATTAGTTATCTGGACAAGGCCTAGGGTGCAGTATTTGGTCCAGAGGCAAATGTAGAGAAAAGTAGAGAAAAGAAGGATCTGGATGCAATGGAAATAGATGAGATTCAGAAGAAAGAAGGAAAGAGCTTGTAATACTGCCAGATATGCACTGGAAAAGGCTTTAAGAATAAGTCGAAGTCACATAACACAGTGGACTGTTATGACAAGCCTGGTAATGAGAACAAGTGTCCTCACAAACTCTCTTCCCAGAAACCATCTCCACTGGGTCCAAACAAAAATAAAAATCAGTTATTCAGAGTATGGCTGATGAAATTGTTGGAGAAAGATAATGACAACCCAGAATCCCCTCCTGGAGATGTCAATATAAATAGCATGTCAATTGAGGAAATCCCTGATCCTGTTCCTCCAAGTGGAAAGGGAAAGGGAACTCCCAAATTGGATTTTCCCTTGGGACTGTAGAGTATAATGTCTGTAATCTACAGTAAGAGGAAAGTGTACCCACTATTAGCTCACAAAAATTGGAAGTAGTACTGGAATCTTGTAATAATATAGCATGCAACAAGACTACCTCCTTTAAAATTCCAGTTACACTTTGGTTATATGGCAAAAAAGTACAGACTGAGGCTTCAGTTGATTCAGAAGCCACCACAAAATTTGTTAACAGAGTTGTTGTGGAAAATAATAACCTGGTAACACATAAACTGGCAAATCTATATTGAGTAATCAATGCAGATGGTACTCCCAACAAGGCAGGACAAATAACAAAGTATATCCAAGCTTATGTAGAAATTGGATCACACAAGACAACCCAACACCTCTTTGTCACCAACTTAGGGAATAAGGAGATGATGACTAGCTACTTATACTTGTATAAGCATAATCCAAATATTGATTGGTAAAAAGGTCAATGGGAGTTCACTAGGTACCTGGATACATGCACCAGTAAAGCCTGTAAAATACAAGATATAGAAGCAAGAGCTAATAAACTTCATCTTGAACTGGCTGTTAGCGGATTCCCCTTATTGGATGACATAGGAGATGAGGACCTTGACAACCATATTCTTAGCTGGATAGACACAACTAACCCAGGCAATCATCAACAATCAAAACCAATATGGGGACTTAGATTAGAAAGACACAAAGACCTGGAAGGCTCATGCACCAGAATGGTTGCATAAGTATGGGAATGTGTTTTCAAAAAGTAAATCAGAGAGAATGCCATTATGGAAACTGTATGACCATACAATTGACTTTGTGGAAGACATAGATATACTTGGAGATTTGATCTGTATACAACTAGTAATAGTATACTTAGATGATATTTTGATATTTGGGACATATTTGGAGGAACATAGATGACTGGTCAAGGAAGTACTGAAAAGGCTCCAATTTAATGACCTTTATGCAAAAGCAGAGAAATGTTTCTTTGAGCAAAGTAGTATCAAGTATTCTGGCATAATAATTTCAGAAAATAAAGTACAGATGGATAGGGAGAAACTTTCAGGAGTTCTAGAGTGGCCAGTACCAACTAAAGTCAAGCAAGTACAAGCATTCTTAGGCTTTGTGAATTTCTATTGTAGGTTCATTGAGAACTTTGCCAAGATGTCAAAGCTACTCTCTGACTTGACCAAGAAGGATAGTACCTGGACTTGGGGCATAGAGCAACAAAATGCTTTTGAGGCACTGAAAAAGACCTTTATTACAGCCCCAGTTCTGAGAATACCAAATGACAAAGATCCTTTAAGTTATCAACCAATGCCAGTGATTTTGCAACAGGAGCTGTCTTATTACAAAAAGACACATGTACCAATCTGTTGTCATGACTTGGCAAAACAGCTAAGTTAATATTTATTTTTCTTTTCTTTTCTTTTCTTTTTCTTTTAGTTTCTAAAGATCAGACATATGGGATAGCTGGATGAAAAGGAACATGTGGGACTTCATAAATAGTAGCAAATAGTGGAAAATATATAAGTAGTGTACAGTAATTGAATAAGAACTCTAACAAGTTCTCCTTGTCAACTTGGACCAGGAGAAGAATTTAAGTCAGCATGACTCAATCCTTACAAAAGTAGAGATTAATGTGTACTACAAAAACCATGTGGAAAGGATAAAAATGAATGTATGTGACCTAGGGAATACAAGTGTAATATTGGGCATACCATGGCTATAGGCCCATAACCTGGAAATTAATTGGGAAACTGGGGAAATAAAGATAACAAGTGTTCACTACTATGCAGAAGAAACATAAAAACCAAAGCAAAGAAAGGAATAAAGAAAGGAGGAAGATGAGTAGTGACATTAAAAGAAGAAAAGATGGTCATATGGGCAGTAGATAATAAGAAAGATTGGAGAAGGAAAGAGGAGGTTTGTAGTGATCAAGCCTGGATGACTTAATTACTCTCCTAATCTAAGTGTCATGACTTGGCCAGAACACCTAAGTCATTTCTCTATTTTCTTTTCTATTTACTTTTCTTACCTAAGTAGATTGTGATATAGTGTGACAGGAGTGACAAAGGTGATGGTGATATAAGGTATCACATGACATGTCACATGATGGAATATTCTAGAAGGTCATGTGATCACAAGAGATAGGTGCACAGACCAGTAGTAAAATGTATAAGTAGTATACCATAATCAAAAGGGAACTCTATTGAGTTCTCTTTGTTAACTTGGACTTGGAGGGTAGCTAAGTTATCTCAGGCTAAGTTACTACACTGAGTTGACAAGGAGAACTTGTTAGAGCTCTCATTCAATTACTGTACACTACTTATACACATTTTACTATTTACTCTTATTTGTAGTGTTCCATGTGTTTTTTTCTATCTCACTATCTTATATATCTAATCTTTAGGAAACTAGAAGAAAGAAAAAGAAAAAGAAAATAAATATTGACTTAGCTATGCCAAGTCATGACAAACCTCATAAGGCCCACCCAGAACATTGCATATCAGATCCATAATGGAACTCCTCTTTAGAGTGCTCTTGAGAGCAAATAGAACCTTAGAGAAGTATGTTTCCTATAAGAATGGCATCATAAAGGAGCAATCACTTCAGTGTCTATTTTGGGATTAGAGATTGCCATCAGAATAGATTAGTCACCTGTGATAGTGGCCTATAAATAGATGTGATGGAAGCAACCTCTGGAAAGACATATTGGAGAAGAGATTTGACTATGGTGGAGTCACTAGAGCTTAAAGATGAGAACTAGGAAGTAAAAGAATAAAAAAGAAAGAACATTGGAGAGGTAGTAGAGATAGAAGATGAAGACAGCATGCTTGAGAGCAGTCAGACCCACATATAGTCTGAGACCTGAAAGACCTTAGACAACTAGGACTTTGATCCCCAAGAGAAGAATAAATGAATTAGAAGGATTAGGAGGATAGAGAGGAAGGGCTGTGTGATTGGGAGAGAGGCTGTCTCATTATTCCTCTCCTACTATGTTTGAGAATTAGGACTTTTCTTTATTCTTTTCTTTATGTGTTGTTTTCTTGATTTATAATACTAATAAGATACTCTAGGAGTGCAGGATAGCATAACAATCAACCCATCATCCTTTCCCTATCCTGCCTCCTGTGCTCTAGAGCTGAACTGCTATTTTTGAGTACCTGGGGCTTCTCTTTTGTTTTTCTCTTATCAAACTCTATAAAATATCCCTTGGTAAACACCTGACCTTGAGAAGACTTGGACATTTGCTTGACTAGGAGCTAAACACTAGCTATGTGTTTTTGGAGTAAGCTTCCAGTTGTACAGTTAGCTAGGGCAAAGTTTACATGAGAGCCTAGGAGTTCTAGGCAGTACTGCTGCATTGACAGTGAGCTAGGCTGCTAGACTAGATCAAGAAGGGTAGTATTATGGTGTGAGACAAATGCATATCTTAGAGATCCTGATTGGTGAGAGTACCCTTGAGTGGACACTAAAAACAATTTCTCTTTTCTAGGATTATATTGATTAATTTTACATACATTTATGAGCTCTCTACATCTTTGATAACCTCCCCAGTGCCTACTTGTTAGTGCATGATTTCAACTCTCTGATTTGTTTTCATCTTTGTCAGTGATCAGATTCATTGATCTCCATCACTGGAGGACAGGGATTTGTCTCTGGAGAACAATTACAAAAAGTATAGTGTAGTTATTGTCTTGAAGCATGGAGGTAAAGAGAGGAGAAAGCCAACAGTGGAAGGATGACCAAAGTAAAGTGTGTAAAATGTAGAAGAAAAGATGCAGTAAGAGAAAGATTGGCAGGAAAGGTGTTTTGTCTGGAATATAGAATGGGAAAGAAAAAGCCATGGCAGAATTGGAAAGTTGTAGCACATCCTGCACAGGAAGAAGCACAGCCAGAGAGAGAGATGGAGGAAGAGACATAGAAAGGATGTTGAAACCATTGAGAGAGATGTGGCTGACTATAGGAATAGAAAAGGTAGACACATATATTATGACTTGGCCAAAAATCCCTAAGTTGTGATATAGTATAACATAGTGTGATGGGTCACAGAGGTGACAAATGTTGTGACAAGGTAATATATCACATGTCACATGACAGAACATTCTAGAAGGTCATGTGATCATGGGAGATAGGTACACAGACCAAGTAGAATTTGTATAAGTAGTGTACTTGAGTAAATGAGAACTCTATCAAGTTCTTCTTGTCAACTTGGACTAGGAGAGTAGCTAAGTCATCTCAGGCTAAGTTACTATACCAGAACTTGATTCTACTATCCAGATACTGCTTGCCTTGAGCCCTGTCCAAACTTATTCTCTTATCTCCCTCAGTATCTGAGTAGTGCAACCCAGAACCACTATAACATAGCTGGGCCCTAGGCTTAAGGGGACTTGCTTGCCAATTAGGGACAAGTGGTAGCAAAGTAGCTCCAAACTCAGGTACTATCTCAAGACCTGACCTCAGTCTCTGAGTGGTACTTAGTAAACTACTTGTAAGTTTTTCAAAACCCTAGAACTTTGTGCTAAAGACCCATTGTGGTCTGTACATGTAGGAGAGTAGTGCTCATCCCTTAAGAAGACACTGTTAGAATAGGGATCTCCTTTTAGGAGTGATTGTCTAACCATAATATTAGGGCAGTAGTCAATAAGGAAGTAGATGTCTAGCTGGGTGAAGATCTTGTGCCCCAGCAGACATAGCAACTAAGTAAGATCAACCATTTTCCCAAACCTTGTAGAGATATACCACAATGTCTCTACAACAATATAATCAACTCATGAGCAGCATGCTCAACCAAAGAAAGGCCCTTGCCAAGTTAAGGGCAAAGTTAGAAGGGAGGGATGGGAGAAAGTGTTGGGGATGCAAGAGGTTTGGACACCTGGCCCATAACTGCAGGAACCAAGGAGAAGAAAAAAAGGAGAAGGTAGTGCCCCAAAATAAGTTTGAGGTATTGGCAAGTAAAGTAATGTAGTGTGGAGTGAGAGAGGAGGTTAAAGTAAGATAGCAAGAGATAGAAGGAGTAAGGTGTTTTAGATGTTGGGGGGTGGGGCATTACAAGTGGAAATGCCTGAAAATCAAGATAGAAAAGCAGAGGAGAAAGGAGGAGGAAGTGGCACATGTGGCAAGGCCACAAAAGGCACAGCAAGAAAGAAGACTAGTGTGTCCCTTATAGAAAAAGGTGCAGGAATATAGCAGCACACAGAACATGCCCCTGAGAAGCACAGCATTAGAAGAGAGAGGATAGAGTACAAGGTGGGAGATAATAACATATGTGGAGTGTGGAGAATATGATTATAAAGGAAAAAAGATGCAGGAGAACCAGGGACAGGGATTCATCTCTGGGGAGCAGCTAAAGAATATATGGTGTAGCAATTGCCTAAGGGCATGGAAATGGAGGAACACAGAAAGGGGGGTAGGTAGAGGAACAAAAGTGAGATGCACAAAATGTGGAAGAAAAGATACAGTGGTAGATAAGAAGATATATAAGGAGAAAAAGAGGGAAATACTATGTCCAGAATGCAGAATAGAAAGAAAGGTACCATGGAAGAACTGGGGAGTAGCAGTACGCCCTGAAAAGAGAAAAGCACAGCAAGGCAGCATGTGGACAGAAGCTCTGAAAGGCACAGCAAGAGAGGGGGGTGATGAAAGGGATGTGAGAAGGAGGTTAAAACCCCTGAGAGACATTTGGTTAAAAATAGGGATAGAAAAAGTCAACACTTATGAGGAAGTAATAGTAAAGGCACTCTTGGACAGTGGCACCACAGGGATGTTCATGGACAAAAGGACAGTGGCAAAGCATGGGTTTAGGCTGCAGAAGTTAGAATGACCCCTCAGGATCAAAAATGTAGATGGGACAGATAACAGTGGAGGAATGATAACACATCAAGTAGAAGTGAATGTGTACTATCAAAACCATGTAGAAAGAATGAGGATGGATGTTTGTGATTTGGGGAGGATGGAAGTAATATTGGGCATGCCTTGGCTAGCTGCTTATAACCCAGAAATCAACTGGGAAACAGGGGAGGTAAAAATGATGAGATGCCCACCACTGTGTGGAAGAAACAACAAAATAAGAGAGAAGAAAGAAGTGAAGAAAGAGAGGTGAGTGGTGATGTTAGAGAAAGAAAAGATGGTTAGATGGACAGCAGATAAGAAGGAAGATTGGGAAAAGGAGGAAGAAGTCAAAGCAGACCACAGAAAAATAGAGAAAATGGTTCCTCAAAAATTCTTGAAGTGGAGAAAGGTGTTTGGAAAGGTGGAGTCAGAGAGGATGCTGACAAGGAAAGTTTGGGATCATGCCATAGATCTCAAGGAGACATTTAAGCCAAAGAAGGAAAGAATTTACCCATTGTCAAAGAATGAAAGGGAAGAAGTCCAGAACTTTGTGAACAACCAGCTAAGAAAGGAGTACATTAGACCATCAAAGTCCTCTCAGATGCTACTAGTATTCTTTGTAGACAAGAAGGATGGGAGCAAGAGGATGGTGATAGACTACTGTAGTTTAAATAACCAAATAGTAAAGAACAACTACCCATTGTCCTTAATTACAGATCTAATAGATACAATGGGAAGTAAGAAAGTGTTCACTAAAATGGATCTACAGTGGGGGTTCAATAATGTGAGGATCAAGGAGAGAGATAAGTGAAAGGGAGTGTTCACAACACATGTGGGGTCATTTGAACCAACAGTGATGTTTTTTGGGATGACAAATTCACCTGCTACATTTCAGGCAATGATGAATGAGATCTTAAGGGACTTGATAAATGAAGGCAAAGTGGCAGCATTTGTGGATGACATGCTGGTAGGAACAGAGACAGAAAAGAGACATAATAAAATAGTAGAAGAAGTATTGAAGAGGTTAGAAGAGAATGACTTGTACATCAAGCCAGAGAAGTGTGTATGGAAAGTAAGAAGGGTTAGGTTCCTAGAAGTAGTAATAGGGCCTAACAGCATAGAGATGGAGAAAGTGAAAGTGAATAGAGTACTAAGTTGGCCTATGCCAAAGAATGTCAAAGATGTCAGAAAATTTTTGGGTCTCGCAAATTACTATAGAAGATTCATTAAAGACTTCACAAAAGTAGCTAGGCCAATGAATATGCTCACAAGGAAGGATGTAAAGTGGTGGTAGGGAGAGAAGCAAGAGTGAGCCTTTGACAAGCTCAAAAGGATTTTCACAAGTAGGCCAGTACTAGCAGCCCCTAACTTAGATAAGGAGTTCAGGGTAAAAGTAGATGTGTTAAACTATGCTACTAGAGGGGTATTATCAATGAAATGCCCAGATGAGTTGTGGAGACCAGTCATTTTCATCTCAAAATCTCTAAGTGATACAGAAAGAAATTATAAGATACATGACAAGGAGATGTTAGTGGTAGTTAGAGGCTTGGAAGCATGGAGGCACTTCCTAAAAGGAACAACAACAAAGTTTGAGATCTGGACAGATCACAAAAATCTTGAATATTTTATGAAAGCACAGAAGTTAAATCATAGACAAGCTAGATAGGCACTATACCTATCAAGGTTTGACTTTATACTTAAACATGTTCCAGGGAGTAAGATGGGGAAGGCAGATAATCTGAGTAGGAGGCTGGACTGGGAGGTAGAAGTAGAGAAAGATAATGAGAATGAGATGTTGGTAAAACTAGAGTGGCTAAGAGTCAGAAGGACAGAGGCAGTAGAAGTTGTAATAGAAGGGGTAGACTTATTGGAAGAAGTGAGAAAATTGAAAGTCAAGGATGATGAAGTGATAAAAGCAGTGGAAGAGATGAAGCAAGCTGGGGTAAAAATATTAAGAGATGAAGAGTGGAGAGAAGAGGATGGGATAATATATAGAGAGGGAAAGGTGTATGTGCCAAAAGATAAAAGGTTAAGAGCAGAAATAATCAGGCTACATCATGATATGCCTGTAGGAGGACATGGAGGGCAGTAGACAATAAGGAAGATTAGGGGAGAAAGAAGGAAGTTGAGGCAGATCATAGAAAAATTGAGAAAATGATTCCTAAGAAATTCATAAAGTGGAGAAAGGTATTTGGGAGAGTGGAGTCAGAGAGGATGTTGACAAGGAAAGTTTGGGATCATGCCATAGATCTCAAGGAGATGTTTAAACCTAGAAAAGGAAGGATCTACCCCTTGTCTAAAAGTAAAAGAGAGGAAGTCCAGAATTTCATAGAGGACCAGTTAAAAAAGGGGTATATCTGACCATCGAAATCCCCTCAGACATCACTAGTGTTCTTTGTAGACAAGAAGGATGGGAGCAAGAGAATGGTTATGAACTACCGTAGTCTAAATGAGCAGACCATAAAAAATAACTACCCATTATCATTGATAACTGACCTAATCAATAACATGGAAAGTAAAAGAGTGTTTACAAAGATGGACTTGTGGTGGGGCTTTAACAATGTAAGGATTAAGGAAGGGGATGAGTAGAAGAGAGCATTTACAATGCATATAGGGTCATTTAAACCCACTGTGATGTTTTTTAGGATGACAAACCTGCTAGCCACATTCCAGGTGATGATTAATGAGATCCTGAGGGACTTAATAAACAAAGGAAAAGTTGCTGCATTTGTAGATGATATATTAGTAGAAACTGAGACTGAGGAGGGGCACGACAAAATTGTGGAGAAAGTACTAAGGAGGCTGGAGAAGAATGATCTATATGTAAAGCCAGAGAAGTGTGTGTAGAAGGTGAGAAAGGTTGGATTCCTTGGAGTTGTCATAGAACCCAGTGGAATAGAAATGGAGAAAGAAAAGGTGGACAGGGTATTAAGTTGGCTAGAACCAAAGAACATAAAAGATGTTAGGAAGTTTTTAGGCCTTGCAAATTACTATAGGAGATTTATCAAGGACTTTGCTTGAGTAGCAAGGCCAATGAATGTACTGACGAGGAAGAATGTGAAGTAACAATAGGGAAAGGAATAGCAAAATGCATTTGACAAGCTCAAGAGAGTCTTTATGACTAGGCCAGTACTAGCAGCTCCAGACTTAGACAAGGAGTTTAGAATAGAGGTAGATGCCTCAAATTATACTACTGGAGGAGTACTGTCAATGAAGTGCTCTGATGAGTTATGGAGACTGGTGGCTTTCATTTCAAAATCTCTAAGTGATACAAAAAGAAACTATGAGATTCATGACAAAGAGATGTTAGTAGTAGTCAGATGCTTGAAAGCATGGAGACACTTCCTAGAGGAAACTACAATGAAGTTTGGGGTTTGGACAAATCATAAAAACCTCGAATACTTTATGAAAGTGCAAAAGTTGAATAGAAGACAAGCAAGATGGACATTATACCTGTTGAGGTTCAACTTTACATTAAAGCATGTTCCAGAAAGCAAGATGGGGAAGGCAGATAGCCTAAGTAGAAGGCCAGATTGGGAGATTGGAGTAGATAGAGACAATGAAGACAAAGTCCTGGTAAAACCAGAATGGTTGGAAGTGAGAAAGACAAAGAAAGTAAAAATTGTCATAGAAGGAGTAGACTTGCTAGAGAAAGTGAGGCAGTCAAAGGTGAGAGATGATGAGGTAGTCAAGGCAGTAGAAGAAATGAAGAGGGCAGGAGTGAGAATGTTGAGAAATAAGGAATGGAGAGAGGTAGATGGTATCATGTATAAGGAGGGAAAAGTCTATATACCTAAGGATGACCAATTGAGAGCAGAAATCATTAGGTTACACTATAATATGCCAGTGGGAGAGTACAGGGACCAGTGGAAGACAGTGGAATTGGTCACTAGGAACTTCTGGTGGCCAGAAGTGATGAAGGAAGTAAAGCAGTATGTAGAGGGATATGATTCCTGCTAGCAAAATAAAAACTATATGGAGCAACCAACTGGCAAGCTAATGCCTAACTCTATTCCAGAGAAGCCTTGGATGTACACATCTCAGCAGACTTCATAACTAAGCTGCTATTAGCTCAAGGATATGACTTTATTTTAGTAGTAGCGGACTGGTTAACTAAAATAGTACACTTCATACTGACTATAAAAAAGACATTAGCAGAAGGACTAGCAAGGTTGTTTAGAGATAATGTATGGAAGCTACATGGGCTTCCTGAGAGTATCATATCAGATTGAGAACCCCAGTTTGCAGCAGGATTGATGAGGGAGTTGAATCAGATATTGGGGATCGAAAGTAAAATGTCAACAACATTCCACCCACAAATAGATGAACAGACAGAAAGGGTCAACCAAGAACTTGAGCAGTACTTATGGATGTTCATAGACTACAGACAAGAACAGTGGCCAGACTAGTTGGGAACAGCAGAGTTTGCCTATAATAACAAGATATACTCTAGCACAAAGACATTGCCCTTCAAAGCAAATTATGGGCAAGATCCTAGGATAGGATTTGAGGTAAAAAGGAAGGAAAAGTATGAAGGGGCAGAGAAATTTGTGATGAAAATGAAAGAGATACAAGAGGAAGCAAAGGCTGCACTAGGAAAAGCACAGGAAGATATAAAGAAGTATGTGGATAGAAAAAGAGCAGAAGTTGATGAATATAAAGTAGGGGATTTAGTAATGCTAAGTACTAAAGACTTGAAGTACCAGATGGTGGGGAAGTAGACAGAAAAGTTGACAGAGAGATTTGTAGGGCCCTACAAAATAAAGAAAATTGTATTATCAAATGCAATAGAATTAGAACTACCTAGTATAGTAAAAATCCACCCAGTAGTTAATGTTAGTAGAATACAAAAATATATAGAGCAAGTAGAAGAACAGAAAAAGGAGCAACCAGCTTCAGTAGTTATTGAAGGGGAAGAGGAGTGGGAAGTAGAGAAAATACTGAATAAGTGGCAAGTAAGAGGGGAAGACAAGTATCTGGTATAGTGGAAAGAGTTCACAGCAGAGTCAGACACATGGAAAGGAAGGGAGAACTTAGGAAATGCAAGAGAAGCAATTGAAGACTTTGAGAGGGAATATCACAGAGATATGGAGGAAGTTAGAAGGAAAAAGAGGATAGAAAATAAGGGAATATACTCAAGAGGTGAGCTACTAGGAAGGTTCACAGCAAGGAAGCTGTTTGGGTGGTCAGACAAGAGATATGATGAAGAATATTGGGCAAAATTAGAGAGAAACTGGAGAAAATGGAAGGGAGGACAAGTTAGAGGTAAAAGAACCTTAGAAATAATCAAGGAGGAAGAAGAAGAAGAAATCAAACAAGAGGGATTGGGACTAAGGGAGCAAGAAGAAGAAGACGATGAAATGGGTAATATCAGTGACCTATATTATGAGCTATGAAAAATCCTTGGAACAAGGAACCTTGAGAGGGGGGTGGTGTTATGACTTGGCAAAATGGCTAAGTCATTATTTATATTCTTTTTCATTTTCATTTTATTTAGTTTCTAAAGATCAGATGCATGGAACAGTTGGATGGAAAGGAACACATGGGACTTTATAAACAATTGTAAATAGAGGAAAATGTATAAGTAGTGTATAGTGATTGAATGGGAACTCTAATGAGTTCTCCTTGTCAACTCAGATAAGGAGAAGTTCTAAGTCATCTTAACTAAGTTTTTACAAAGACAGGCTATGAGAGCCTCTGGGCTGAGCTATGAGGTCTATGTAGTAGGGGTTACAGCCACTACTCTGCTACTTGAGTGATTACATGAGTCTGCAACTGACTGCCTAGTATTCATTACTAGGAGGAGCAAGCTCTCTCCTAAAGTCTAATTATAATGGGTATTAGCACAAAAATGCCACATATATCACCTAAATTGGCTGTCCAGTGTGACAGTAGGACATGTCCCTGAGAAGTACAGCATTAGAGGAGAGAGGGTGGAGTATGAGGTGGGAGATAGTGACATATGTAGAGTGTAGAGGATGCAATTACAAAGGGACAAAGATGCAGGAGAACCAGGGATAGAGATTTATCTCTGGGGAGTAGTTGAGGAATATATAGTGTGATGATTGCCTAAGAGCATGGGAGTGGAGAAATGCAGAAGAGGAGGCAGGTAGAGGAACAATAGTAAAGTGTACAAAGTGTGGCAGGAAAGATACAGTGGTAGACAAGAGGATACATGAGGAGAAAAAGAGACAAATACTATGTCCAGAATGCAAGACAGGGAGAAAGGTGCATGGAAGAGCTAGGGAGTGGCAGTGTACCCTGAAAAGGGAGAAACACAGCAAGGCAGCATGTAGAGTGAAACTCCAAAAGGTGTAGCAAAAGATAGGGGTGAAAGAGATGTGAGGAGGATATTTAATTTGATGAAAGAAGTATGGTTAAATATAGGGGTGGAAAAAACAGACACTCATGAGAGAATATCGGTGAAGGCACTATTAGATAGTGGTGTCACAGAGATGCTCATGAATAAAGAGTTTGTAGCTAAACGTGGCTTTAAGCTGCTGAAGTTAGAGAGACCAATACAAGTGTGAAATGTAGATGGGATGTTGAATAAAGAAGGAGCAATCACCTATGAGATAGAGGTTAATGTGTACTACAGAAACCATATTGAGAGGATGAAAATGGATATATGTAACCTGAGGAAAGTAAGCATCATATTGAGAATGCCATAGCTGTAGGCCCATAACCCAGAAATCAATTGGGAAATGGGAGAAGTAAGGATAACAAAATACCCACCATTATGTGGGAGGAATAGTAAGATAAAAGAAGAAAAAGAAGCAAAGAGAGGAAAATGAGTGGTGATAATAAAAGAGGGGAAAATAGTTAGGTGGGCAGTAGACAACAAAGAAGACTGGAGAAGAGAGGAGGAAGTTGAGGCAGACCACAAAAAGATAGAGGAAATAGTTTCTCAAAAATTCTTAAAGTGGAGAAAGGTGTTTGGAAAGGTGGAGTCAGAGAGGATGCCAACAAGGAAGGTTTAGGATCATGCCATAGATCTCAAGGAGATGTTCAAGCCAAAAAAGGGAAGGATTTACCCATTGTCAAAGAATAAAAGGAAAGAAGTCCAGAACTTTATAAATGATCAGCTGAGGAAGGTGTAATAACTTAGCCTGAGATAACTTAGCTACCCTCCAAGTCCAAGTTGACAAGGAAAACTTGATAGAGTTCCCATTTATTTCTTGTACACTACTTATACAAATTCTACTTGGTCTGTACACCTATCTCCCATGATTATATGATCTTCTAGAATATTCTATCATGTGATATGTCACATGAATGCCTCTGTCACATCCATCATCACACTATGTTACAGTTGTCACACTGTTACATCTTAGGTAAGAAATAAAAATAAAATAACAAATAAAATAATAAATGACTTAGGCATTTGGCCAAGTCATGACAGAAGGGGTACATTAGACCATCAAAGTCCCCTTAGATATCACCAGTGTTCTTTGTAGGCAAGAAGGATAGAAGCAAGAGGATAGTGATGGACTACCATAGTCTAAATGACTAGACAGTGAAGAATAACTACCTATTGCCCTTAATTACAGATCTAATAAATACAATGGAGAGCAAGAAAGTATTCACTAAAATGGACCTATGGTAGGGTTTCAATAATGTAAGAATAAATGAGGGAGATGAATGGAAGGGAGTGTTTACAATGCACATAGGGTCCTTTAAACCAATAGTCATGTTCTTTAGAACGACAAATTCACCAGCCACATTCCAGGCAATGATGAATAAGATCTTGAGAGACCTGGTAAATGAAGAAAAAGTAGCTGTGTTTGTAGACAATGTCTTAGTAGGAACAGAGAAGGAGGAAGGACATAATGAGATTGTGGGAGAAGTATTGAGGAGGTTAGAAGAGAACAATTTGTACATCAAGCTGGAAAAGTATGTATGGAAAGTAAGGAGGATTGGGTTCCTAGGAGTAGTAATAGGGCCTAATGGTATAGAGATGGAAAAAGTAAAAGTGGATGGAGTATTAAGTTGGCCAGCACCAAAGAATATCAAAGATATCAGGAAATTTTTGGACCTTGCAAACTATTATAGAAGGTTCATTAAAGACTTTGTAAAAGTGGCTAGACCAATGAATATGCTCACAAGAAAAGATATGAAGTTGTGGTGGGGAGAAGAACAGGAGCAAGCCTTTAATGAGATCAAAAGGATCTTCATGACTAGGCCAGTATTAGCAGCCCCTGATTTGGATAAAGAATTCAGGGTAGAAGTAGATGCATCAAATTACACTACTAGGGGGGTATTGTCAATGAAATGCCTGGATGAGTTGTGGAGACCAGTTGCTTTCATCTTAAAATCTCTAAGTGATACAAAGAGAAATTATGAGATATATGATAAGAAGATGTTAGCAGTAGTTAGAGGCTTAGAAGTGTGGAGGCACTCCCTGAAGAAGACAACAATGAAATTTGAGATCTGGGTAGATCACAAAAATCTCAAATATTTCATGAAGGTGCAAAAGTTAAATTGTAGACAAGCTAGATGGGCACTGTACCTATCAAGGTTTGACTTTACACTTAAACATGTCCCAGGAAGTAAGATGGGAAAAGCAGACAGTTTGAGTAGGAGACCAGACTGGGAAGTGGGGATAGAAAGAGATAATGAGAACAAAGTGTTGGTGAAACCAGAGTGGCTGAAGGTTAGAAGGGCAGAAACAGTGGAGGTGATAATAGAAGGAGTAGATCTGTTAGAAAAAGTAAGAAAGTCAAAGGTTAGAGATGATAAAGCGGTAAAAGCAGTTGAAGAGATGGAATGAGCAGGAGTAAAGATATTGAGAGATGAGGAGTGGAGAGAGGTAGATGGGATTATGTATAAGAAGAAGAAGGTATACATACCCAAAGATGAGAAGCTGAGAGCAGAGATGGTTAGGCTATATCATGATATGCCTATAGGAGAACATGGGGGGTAGTGGAAGATGGTGGAACTGGTCACTAGAAACTTCTGGTGGCCAGGAGTGACTAAAGAGGTGAAGTGATACATAGAGGGATATGATGCCTGTCAATAGAATAAAAACCACACAAAGTAACCAGCTGGCAAACTAATGCCAAATTCTATCCTAGAGAGACCCTGAACATATGTTTTAGCAGACTTTATAACTAAGTTACTGCTAGCTCAGGGATATGACTCCATTCTAGTAGTAGTGGACTGATTAACTAAAATGGTATACTTTATCCCTACTATGGAAAGGACATCAGCAGAGAGATTAGCAAAGTTGTTCAGAGATAATGTGTAGAAGTTATATGGGCTACTAGAAAGTATCATATCAGACTAGGGGCCACCATTTGCAGCAGGAATAATGAGGGAGCTAAACAGGATATTAGGGATTGAGAGTAAAATGTCCATGGCATTCCATCTCCAAACAGATAGATAGACAGAGAGAGTTAATCAGGAGTTAGAACAATACTTAAGGATGTTCATTGATCATAGACAAGAGCAGTGGCCAGATTGGCTAGGAACAGCAGAGTTCACATATAATAACAAGGTATACTCATTGACTAAAGTGTCACCTTTCAAAGCAAATTATAGACAAGATCCTAGGATAGGGTTCGAGATGAGAAAGAAAGGGAAATATGAGGGGGTGCATAAGTTTGTAGAAAAGATGAAAGGAATTCAGAAAAAGGCAAAGATGGCATTAGAAAAGGCACAGGAAGAGATGAAGAAGTATGCTATAAGGATTGGGTCATGCTGACTTAGATTCTCCTCCTAGTCCAAGTTGACAAGGAGAACTCATTAGAGTTTCCATTCAATTACTATACACTACTTATACACATTTCACTATTTACTATTATTTATAGTGTCCCATATGTTCCTTTCCATCTCACTATCCCATGTGTCCAATCTCTAGGAAACTAAAAGAAAAGAAAAAGAAAAGAAATATAGATATTGACTTAGCCATTTGGCCAAGTTACATCAAAAGAAAAAGAATATAAATAATGACTTAGCTGTTTTGCCAAGTCATGACATATGCAGATAGAAAAAGGGCAGAGGTAGATGAGTATAGGATAGGGGACTTAGTAATGCTAAGTACTAAAGATTTGAAGTACCAGATGGTTGGGAGGTGGACAGAGAAGTTAATAGAGAAATTTGTGGGTCCTTATAAAGTCAAGAAGATTGTATTATCAAATATAGTAGAACTAGAACTACCTAGTACAGTAAAAATACATCTGGTAGTCAATGTTAGTAGGATACAAAAATATATAGGACAGGTAGAAGGACAGAGGAAGGAACAACCAGCTCCAGTAGTTATTGAGGGAGAGGAAGAGTAGGAAGTAGAAAAGATATATTGAATAAACAGTGGATCAGAGGGAAAGACAAGTACTTGGTATGGTGGAAAGGGTTCATAGCAGAGTCAGATACTTGGGAAGAGAAGGAGAATTTAGGGAATGCAAAAGAGGTGACTGAAGATTTCAAAAGAGAATATCACAAAGATATGGAAGACATCAGAAGACAAGAAAGAGTAGAGAATAAAGGGATATTTGCAAGAGGAGAATTACCCAGAAGGTTCATGGCAAGAAAGTTATTTGGGTGGTTGGATAAGAGGTATAATGAAGAATATTGGGAAAGACTTGAGAGGAATTGGAGAAGATGGAAGGGAGGACAAGCCAGAGGAAGAAGAACTATAAAGATGATCAAGGAAGAAGAAGAAGAAATTGAGCAAGAAAAGTCAGGACTTAGAGAATGGATGGAAGAAGATGATGATGAGATGGGGAACCTATGATAAGTTATAAGTCCTCAGGACAAGGAATCTTAAGAGAGGGATGGTGTTATAACTTGGCCAAAATACCTAAGTCATTTTCTATTTTCTTTTCTATTTTTCTTTTCTTATCTAAGTAGGTTGTGACATATTGTGACAGGTCACAGAGGTGACAAATGCTGTGACAAGGTAGCACATGACATGTCACATGACAGAACATTCTAGAAGGTCATATAATTGCAGAAGATAGGTGCATAGACCAGGTAGAATTTGTATAAGTAGTGTACATGAATAAATGAGAACTCTATCAAGTTCTCCTTGTCAACTCAGATAAGGAGTAGTACTAAGTCAGCACAACTGAGTTCTTACATGTAGGATCATTTGAGCCAACAGTAATGTTCTTTGGGATGACAAATTCACCTGCTACATTCCAGGCAATAATAAATGAGATCTTGAGGGACTTGATAAATGAAGGCAAAGTGGCAGCATTTGTAGATCATGTGCTGGTAGGAACAGAGACAGAGAAAGGACATAATGAGATAGTAGAAAAAGTATTGAGGAGATTAGAAGAGAATGACTTGTACATCAAGCCAGAGAAGTGTGTGTAGAAAGTAGGAAGGATTGGGTTCCTAGGAGTAGTAATAGGGCCTAATGGCATAGAGATGGAGAAAGAGAAGGTGGACAGAGTATTGAGTTAGCCAACACCAAAGAATGTTAAAGATGTCAGGAAATTTTTGGGTCTCACAAACTACTATAGGAGATTCATTAAGGACTTTGTAAGGGTGGCCCAACCAATGAATATGCTCACAAGAAAAGATGTGAAATGGCAGTTGCTACTTGCCTTCCTCTTTTTGCTTCTCTCTTCTCTTTTATCTTACTGTTCCTTCCACACAATGGTAGGCATCTCATTATTTTTACCTCTCCTGTTTCCCAGTTGATCTCTGGGTTGTGAGTAGCTAACCAAGGCATGCCCAATATTACTTCTGTCCTCCCCAAGTCACAAACATCCATTCTTATCCTTTCTACATGATTTTGATAATACACATTTGCCTCCACCTAGTGCATTATCATTCCTCCACTATTATCTGTCCCATCTACATTCTTAATCTAGAGAGGTCATTCTAACTTCTGCAGCCTAAATCCATGTTTTGCTGCCATCCTCTTGTCCATAAACATCCCTATGGCACCACTGTCCAAGAGCACCTTCACTGTCACTCCTTCATGAGTGTCAATTTTTTCTATTTCTATTGTCAACCAGACATCTCTTAGGGGTTTCAGCGTCCTCCTCACATCCCTTTCAGCATCCTCCTCTCTTGCTGTGCCTTTCAGAGCTTCTGTCCATGTGCTGTCCTACTGTGCTTTTCCCTCTCTAGGGTATGCTACCTCCTTCCTACTATTCTACTTTGGACATCCACACCACTTTGTCTCCTCCCATCTTTTTTCTTTAAGGACCCCTTGTCCTCTGTTTTCTTCCACATACATCTCTTTCTTCCCATACCACTCACACTCCAGGTACATCACTACCACCTCCTCCATGTACTACCCCAACTCAATCAGATATGCTTCCTCTAGTATGTCCTCCCTACAATGCTCCCATACTCTCCATCACAGAATATGCGCTGGACTCCTCCACACTTCCTCCTCTTGCTGTGTCTTTTGTGGCCTTGTCACATGTGCCACTTCCTCCTCTTTCCTCCTCCATTACCTTTCTACCTCAATGTTTGGACACTCCCATTTGAAGTGCCCTACTCTCTAACATCTGAAGCATCTGGCCTCCTCTTCCACCTCCTGTCATCTTACTTTAACCTTTTCTCTTACTCTACACTGCATTACCCTACTTGCTAGTATCTCAAATTTATTTTGGGGGGTTAGTTTCCCTATTCCTCTCTTCTTTTATTCTTGCAGTTGCAGGCCAGGTGCCCAAACTTCTTGCATCCCCAACACTTCCTTCCATCTCTCCCTTCTAGTTCTGCCCTTAGTTTGGCAAGGGCCTCTCTTTGGTTGAGCATGCTGCTCATGAGTTGATTATATTGTTGTAAAGACATTGTGGTATATCTCTACAAGGTTTGGGAAAATGGTTGATCTTACTTAGTTGCTATGTCTGCTGGGGCACAAGATCTTCACCCAGCCAGACACCTACTTCCTTACTGACTACTGCCCTAATACTATGGTTAGACAATCACTTCTAAGAAGGAGATCCCTACTCTAACAGTGCCTCCTTAAGAGGTGGGCACTATTCTCCTGTGTGTATAGACCACAATGGGTCTTTAGCACAAAGTTCTAAGGGTTTGGAAAGTATACTTGTATACTATGAGCAACATAACCCAAAGGTAAGGTCAGGTCTTAGAGATGGCACCTGGGTATAGGACCATTTCTCTACCATCTGTTCCTAACTAACAGACAAGTCCCCTTGAGTCTGGGACCCAACTATAAGAAAATAGACCAGTGATCATAATAATTGGACAGGGCCTAAGATGAGCAGTATCTGGATAGTAGAATTGAGTTCTGGTGTAGTAACTTAGTTGAGATAACTTAATTACCCTCTAAGTCCAAGTTGACAAGGAAAACCCAATGGAGTTCTTATTTATTCTTGTACACTACTTATACATTTTACTACTGGTCTGTGCACCTGTCTCCCACAATCACATGACCTTCTAGATCCTTCTGTTATGTGACATGTGACATGTTACCTCCATCACAACACTTGTCACTTCTGTCACTTCTGTCATGCTATGTCACAACCTACTTAGGTGAGAAAAATAAAATGAATAAAAGAAATAATGACTTAGGCATTTTGGCCAAGTCATGACATATGCCTTTTCCCATAAGGGATATACTGGCCTCCTCTCTTGCTGTGCCTTTTGTGGCCTGGCCACACACACTGCTTTCTCCTTTCTCCTCCTCTGCTTTTCTACTTCAATGTTTGGACACTCCCATTTAAAGTGCCCTACTCTCCAATATCTGAAACACTTTACTTTCTCCACTTCCTGCTATCTTACTTTAACCTCATCCCTTGCTCCACACTGTATTACCCTACTTGCTATTGCTGCAAATATATTCTAGGGAGTTGACTTCCCCTTCTCCTCCTCTTCTTTATTCCTGCAGTTATGGGCCAGGTGCTCAAACTTCTTACATTCCTAACATTTTCTTTTTTCTCTCTCTTCTAACTCTGCCCTTAATTTGGCTAGGGATTTCTTTTGGTTGAGCATGCTGCCCATAAGTTGGTTATATTGTTGAAGAGACATTTTGTGCTATGCCTCTGGATCATAGTTGACTTAAGTATTTTACTACTATACTTGTTGGGGTGCTCAAGTTTTCACCCAACCAAGTATCCTACTGCCCTACTAACTATTGCCCTAATACTATGGTTAAACAATTACTCCTAAGAAGGAGATCCCTACTCTAGCAGTGCCTCCTTAAGGGGTGAGTACTATTCCTCTACATGTATAGCCCATAATAGAACTTCAGCATAAGTTTCTAAAGTTTGAAAGTTTACAAGTATTCTATGGACAACACTACTCAAAATCAAGGTCAGGTCTTGAGATAGCACCTGAGTCTAGGACCACCTTACTATCATCTGTTCCTAACCAACAGACAAGTTCCCTTAAGTCTAGGACCCAACTATATTATAGTGGTCGTCAATTGTGATGATCAATGTACTAAGGATGATAAAAGAGTAAGTTTTGGACAGAGCTCAAGACAAGTAGTGTCTGGAGTATGGAATCGAGTTCTGGTATAAGAACTTAGCCAGAGATGACTTAATCCCACTCCTTATTTGAGTTAACAAGGAGAACTTGATAAAGTTCCTATTTATTCTTTGTACACTACTTATACAATTCCTACTTGGTCTGTGCACCTATCTCCTACAATCACATGACCCTTCTAGAACATTCCATCATGTGACATGTCATATGCTACCTACATCACATCTTTGTCATACCTATATTACATTATTATACTATTGAAACTACTTAGGTAAGAAAAGAAAAAGAAAAGAAAATAGAAATAAATAACTTAGGCATTTTGGTCAAGTCATGACATTTGGGAAGGTAGAATCAGAGAGAATGCCAATAAGGAAGGTCTAGTACCATGTTATAAATATAGTGACTTAGCCTAAAATGACTTAGGCACCCTCCTTATCTGAGTTGACAAGGAGAACTCATTGGAGTTCCCATTCAATTACTATATACTACTTATATGTATTTCACTATTTACTATTGGTTATAATGTCCTGTATATTCCTTTCCATCTAACTATCCCATGTATCCAATCTCTAGAAATTAAAAGAAAAGAAAAAGAAAAGAAAAATAAATATTGACTTAGCCATTTGGCTAAGTTATAACAATAGATTTGAAGAAAGGATTAAAACCCCAGAAGAAGGATCTATCTATTATTCAAGGACAAAAAAGAAGAAGTCCAAAAATTCATGGCAGATTACTTAAGAAAGAGATACAATCAACCATCAAAGTTCTCTTAGATATCTCTGGTATTCTTTGTTGGAAAGAAGAATAAAAGTAAAAGGATAGCTATAGACTACTGTAATCTAAATAACCAAACAATAAAGAACAACTACCTGCTACCCTTAATCACAGACTTAATAAACACAATGGTTAGCAAGAAGGTGTTTACTAAGATGGACTTGCAGTGGAGCTTTAATAATGTCCAAATAAAGGAAGAGGATAAGTGGAAAGCAACATTCACAATGCATATAGGATTATTTGAACCAACAGTAATGTTCTTTGGACTAACAAGCTTACCAGCTACATTCCAAGCAATAATGAACAAGATATTAAGAGATCTCATCAACCAAGAAGACATAGTAGCATTTGTGAATGATATCTTAATAGGAACAGAGAGTGAAGAAGAGCATGATACAATTGTAAAGAAAGTATTAAAAAGGCTAGAAAAGAATAACTTGTATGTGAAGCCAGAAAAGTATATGTGGAAGGTTAGGAAGGTAGGGTTCCTAGAAGTAATAATAGGACCAAATAGGATAAAAATAAAGAAGAAAGTGGAAGGAGTACTGAACTGGCCTACACAAAAGAACATTAAGGAAGCTAGGAAATTCTTGGGGCTTGCAAACTACTATAGGAGATTTGTCAAAGACTTTGCAAAAATAATGAGACCAATAAACATATTGACAAGAAAAGACATTAAGCAGCAATGGGTAAATAACCAGCAAGTAGCACTCAAGGAACTAAAGAAAATCTCCACAACAAAACCAGTGTTAACAAAATCTCATTTGGATAGAGAATTTAGGGTAGAAGCTGGTATATCTAATTATGCTACTGGAGAAGTATTATTGATAAAGTATATGGACAACCTGTGAAAACCAATGGTTTTTATCTCTAAGTCACTTAGTGATACCAAAAGGAATTATGAGACATATAATAAAGAGATGTTAGCAGTAGTATGATGTCTGGAGGAATAGAGGCACTTTCTGGGAGGAACAACTAAGAAATTCAAGATATGGACTGACCATAAAAACCTTGAATACTTTATGAAGGCATAAAAATTGAATAGAAGATGAGCAAGATAGGTGCTATACCTGTTTAGGTTTGATTTCATGCTGAAACAGATTCCAGGAAGTAAGATAGAGAAAGCAGATGGGTTGAGTAGAAGACCCAATTGGGAGGTAGGAGTAGAAAGAGATAATAAGGATAAGACATTAGTAAAGCCAGAGTGGTTAGAAACTCAAGCAGTAGAAAAGGTGGAAGTAGTAATTGAAGGAGTAGACCTGTTGAAAAAAATAAAAAGATCAAAAGTACAAGATGATAAGGTGATTAAAGCAGTGGAAGAAATAAAGAGAGCTGGAGTAAAGATACTCAGAGATGAGGAATAAAGGGAGGTAGATAGTGTAATGCTGAAAGAAGGAAAGGTATATGTACCAAAAGATGAGGAACTCAGGGCAGAAATAATTTGGTTATACTATGATATGCTAGTAAGAGGTCACAGAGACAGAGAGCAGTAAAAGACAATAAAACTGGTTACTCAAAACTTTTGGTGGCCAGAAGTTACCAAGGAGATGAAGCAATATGTAGAGGGGTGCAACACTTGCCAGTGCAACAAAAACCACACAGAGCAGCTAGCAAGAAAACTTATGCCAAACTCAATCCCAGAGAAACCTTGTATGTATTATAACTTGACCAAAAATACCTAAGTTATTATTTATTTTATTTTATTTTTATTTTCTTTTCTTATGTAATTAGTTGTGACATAGGTAGCATGTGACATATCATGTGATAGAACATTCCAGTAGATCATGTGATCACAGGAGATAGACACACAAACCAAGAGAAAAATGTATAAATAGTATATTATAATCAAACAGAAGCTCTATCAAGTTCTCCTTGTCAACTTGGATAAGGAGTAGGATTAAGTCACCATGGCTAAGTTCTTACAGTATGTATATATTGGCAGACTTTATTACCAAACTACTACTAGCTCAAGGATATGACTCAATCTTAGTAGTAGTTAATAGGTTAACTAAAATGGTACATTTTATTTCTACTACAGAGAAAACATTAGCAGAGGGGTTAGGAAAGTTGTTCTGAGATAATGTGTGGAAATTGCATAGGCTACCAGAAAGCATCATCTCCAATAGAGGGCCTCTGTTCATAGCAGGTGTAATAAGAGAGTTGAATAGGATGCTAGGGATTGATACAAAACTGTCAACTGTATTCTACCCACAAACAGATGGACAGACAGAGAGAGTTAACCAGGAGCTAAAACAGTACCTTAGAATATTCATCAACCACAAACAAGAATAGTGACCAGACTGGTTGGGAACAGCAGAATTTGTCTACAACAATAAAGTACACTCATCAACTAAAGTGTCACCCTTTAAGGCAAATTACAGACAGGATTCCCAGATGGGGTTTGAGATAAGAAAGAAGGAGAAGTATGAGGGAGCAAAGAGACTTGCCAAGAAGATGCAGAAAATTCAAGAGGAAGCAAAGATGGCCCTAGGGAAGTCCCAGGAGAAAATAAAAAAGTATGCAAATAGGAAAAAAGGAGAGGTAAATAAGTATAGAGTAGGTGATTTGGTAATGTTAAGTACAAAAGTATAAGGATTGGGCTATGCTGACTTAGATTCCTCTTCTAGTCTGAGTTGACAAGGAGAACTCATTAGAGCCCTCATTCAATTACTGTACACTACTTATACACATTCCACTATTTACTATTATTTATAAAGTTCCACAATCTTTAGGAAAATAAAAGAAAAGAAAAAGAAAAAGAAAATAAATATTGACTTAGCCATTTTGCCAAGTCATAACAAAAAGACTTGAAGTACCAAATGATAGAAAGGAGAATGGAAA
>Ga0153978_1000031_pt1 | contig 27863 bp, 31 predicted proteins | sample TSGA062MetaG_FD_104749 | JGI IMG/M metagenome (GOLD analysis project Ga0153978, IMG submission 104749) | Attine ant fungus gardens microbial communities from Georgia, USA - TSGA062 MetaG | ecosystem: Host-associated > Fungi > Mycelium > Unclassified | place: USA: Georgia, Yuchi Wildlife...
CGAGCAGAACGATCTTCGGAACTGTGGACTGAACCAGAAACTGGTCTCGTCGAACGATCATCAGGAGTGACTCGATTAGGCCGACCACGGTCATCACCAGGCATACTACGGGGTTCACGGTCATCAAGAGGTGGTCGCCTATCATCGATAGGCGGACGCGGACCGCGATCGTCAGGGCGGACAGGAGGCGGGCGCCGATCAACATCCATATCGTCTTTTGGATCATAACGGCGAGGAGGCGCATCAAAAGGATATCGAGGCTCATAATGGCGTTGTTCTGGGGGTGGTCTTGGTGCATGACTCCGTCCGTAAGAGCGACCGCCGTATTGAGGACGGGGGACGTCACGATCTCTGTCACGATCGCGGGCCCATTCTCGATCTCTCTCTTCTCTATCCCGGTCTCTGTCCCTATCTCTGTCTAGGAATGCTGGATCCCTAGGAGGAAGTCGGGTGTCAATACCACTAGGACGAGTATCGAAAGGACGTGGCCCGAAGCGCTCTGAATCATATCGCCTTCTGTCGTCCAGATGGGGTTCACGGTAGGAGTCCCGAGCGAGTCTTGGATCACCTTTCGCATCGTAGGTGGACTTTGTGGTTTGGGAGTCGACGGAAGGACGAACGGTATACTCACCGGGGCGGTCACCAAGAGGACGAGGAAGTTCATTATTGGAACTATCGCGAGGGTCGGGTCCGGGTCCATCTCGAGGGCTGGGGTGGAGATTGTCTGAACCCCTTGACATCTCGCGTTCCGATTTCGAAGGAGAAGAATCAAGTTTGAGGGGCTTCGGTGCTCCAGGCTGGGGAGTGGGGTCTCTATTCTGAAAACCAAGTGTCAACTGAAGAGGATTAAGTGATAGCCAAAATATGCACGTTAACGATGGTGGTAGATTTCCAGGCGTCTTTGAGGGTCGGGTCGCTAGGTCTCCTGTTCGGATCTGTAGGGTAGGGAGGGTTCAAATTTTCAGGAGTAGAGTTATCGTATCGAGTATGATTGTATGGAGAATGATAGTCAGAAGGATGCTGTTGTTGTTGCTGTTGGTGGTGGTGATGGTGGTGTTGCTGTTGTTGTTGTTGTTGTTGATACTGTTGTTGTTGTTGTTCAGGATGCGGTTGACCAGCAGTTGGACCCAAGTACAGACTGGCAAGAGCGGCAGGCTGAGGAATTGCACGATAGAACTCGTGCTGACCTTCCTTGATCATGGTTTTTAGATTTTCAAGAACTTCAAGATCGTTTTTGCCTGGGGGGAGCATGACTTGGGAGGGGAAAAACTGAGGTTGCTGTGGTTGCTGTTGTTGTGGTTGCTGAGGCTGCGGGGCCATGTAGTTGTACGAGATGCCGAAATTTGGCGGTATTTGGAAGGGCACGTTGTTGGGGTTGTTGGACATGACTGCTGGTTCCTCGCTTGGGAGGGGGACGAGGAAAGAAGTGTTTGGGTCCTCTGTGAACGTGGTGACTGTGCGCTCGCGGTTATTAAGGTTGTTCCGGCCTTTTCGCTTTTTGTTTTGTCTTGCTGACATCTGGCAGTCCGTCTACCGATAGATCGCGATCAGATATGAACTTGTGTAAAACATGCCTTACCAACGAGGGACTGAACAAAACGTGGTGGTGGTGTGAAGTGAGAGAAGCCCAAAAATTTTATCCACGAGCGCTTTCGACGCTGCGGTAGCCAGCGATCACCCTTAACAGTTGATAGAAGACCATCGAACTTTGTAGAATACACCAGCTGTCCCAAACCAGACATAAGCCCACAATCTTCCTCCTCCCCCATCTCATCCACTTTGTCTACTATGGCGGTCGTAGGTGTCGATTTCGGTACTCTTCACAGCAAGGTGCGTTCATACCACGCTCCGCTTAGATAAAATCTCACTCCCCATCCAAAGATCGGTGTCGCAAGAAATCGAGGCATCGATATCATTGTAAACGAGGTCTCTAATCGCGCAACCCCGTTCGCTTTCTTTTTCCTCCATCTCCTCGATCCTCCTCCTCATATCTTCTTTTTTTATCTAGATCTCTCGTGGCATTTGGCCCGAAACAACGCGCTATCGGTGAAGCCGCAAAAACACAGGAGACCTCAAATTTCAAGAACACCTTGGGATCTCTAAAGCGTCTCATTGGCAGAACACTCCAAGATCCCGACGTTGCAGTCGAGAAGAAATTCCTCAATGCAACCCTCGTCGATGTCGGGGGAACAGTCGGCACAGAGGTTCGCTCATAAAATTTTAATCCATCATACACACTGATCTCGCCCTATCCCAGGTAACATATCGCGGTGAAAGGCACACTTTCTCTATTACCCAGATTGTTGCAATGTATCTAGGAAAATTGCGTGACATCACATCGAACGAGCTCAAGACCACCGTCACTGATCTCGTCATTGCCGTCCCAGGATGGTTCACCGATATTCAGCGCAGAGCGATGTTAAATGCAGCACAAATCGCTGGTCTAAACACACTTCGTCTCATCAACGACACCACTTCTGTTGCCCTCAGTTGGGGTATCACCAAGACCGACCTCCCCGACCCAGAAAACCCTCGTCACGTCATGTTCGTCGACGTCGGCCATTCCTCCATGTCCGTTTCAGTCGTGGCATTTTCCAAGGGCCAATTAAACGTCAAAGCAGCCGCATACGATCACCACTTGGGTGGTCGTGATATCGACTACGCTCTTCTCCAGCACTTTGCTGCCGAGTTCAATTCCAAATATCATATTGACGTCCTTTCCAACCCAAAAGCAACTTTCCGTCTTGCAGTCGGTTGTGAGAAGCTGAAAAAGGTCCTCTCAGCTAACCACGAGGCACCCTTGAACGTCGAATCCCTCATGAACGATGTTGATGCCTCCTCCAAGCTCAACCGCGAGACATACGAGGAATTGATTTCGGGCGTCCTTGACCGCATTGCCTTGCCCGTACAGCAGGCTCTCGCAGAATCTGGCCTTACTATTGAGGCCATCGACTCTGTCGAGCTCGTTGGTGGTACCACTCGTATCCCTGCCGTCCGCAACCGCATCCAAGCTGCGCTCGGAGGCAAATTCCTCTCTACCACCCTTAACCAAGACGAAGCAGTAGCCCGCGGTGCCACCTTCGCCTGTGCCTTCCAATCGCCCACCTTCCGCGTGCGTGAGTTCCACGTACACGATATTGCTCAGTACCCCATCAAAGTCTGCTGGGAGCGCTCAGCCTCGGACCCGGATGATGACACTGAACTCGTCGTCTTCCCCCGTGGGAACGGCATTCCTTCGACAAAGATCCTCACGTTCTACCGCAAGGAGCCGTTTGAGCTCGATTCGGTGTACGCGGATCCCGCTAGCTTGCCAGGAGGCGTTGAGCCGTGGATTGCGCGGTTCACGGCCACGGCTGTTCCACCTGACCCTAGCGGTGACCTTACGTGCGTGAAGCTCAAGACGCGGATGAACTTGCATGGGATCATGTCATTTGAGTCGGCGTACACGGAAGAGGTGGAGGAACGTGAAGAAGCGATGGAAGTCGACGGGGAAGCAGTACCGAAGAAGAAGAAAGTTGTCAAGAAGCACGAGATTCCGTTCTCTGTTCGCACTTCGTCCCTCGACCCGGCCGTCGTCGAGAAGCTAAAAGAGCAGGAGGCGGAGATGTTTGCTGTTGATAAGTATGTCATGGACACTGAAGTGGGTTATCTGTTTGCTGCCACATCGAGGTGTTTATTGATGAGTATGATTGCACTAGGACCGCAAGAACGCGCTCGAAGAATATGTCTATGACATGCGTGGCAAGCTTGATGACCGCTACACCGCCTACGTGCGGTCAGATGAAAGAGAGAAGCTCATCAAGATGCTGCAAGAGGCTGAAGACTGGCTATACTCCGAAGAGGGCGAGGATGCGAGCAAATCTGCCTATGTCGAAAAGCTCGACGCCCTGAAAGCAGTGGGCGACCCCATCGTTGCGCGTTTCCGCGAAGCTGAAGAGAGGCCCAAAGCAATGGCACAGTTACGCGCGACCCTCAACGACTATGCCTCCCAAGCTACTTCCTCCGATGACAAATTCGCGCACATCTCCGAGAGCGAGAAACAAAAAGTGGTCGAAAAATGCGCGACGGTGCAGAAGTGGCTCGATGACCAGAATGCGCGGCAGGCTGAGCGGCCAAAGAATGCGGATCCTGTGCTGACGAGCGCGGATATCATGAAGAAGAGAGAGGAGGTGATATACTTCGCTATTCCGATTTTGACAAAGCCGAAGCCGAAGCCTACCAAAGTTGAGCCTACGAGCACCCCTAATGGAACGGGAACACCACAGAGCGGCACACAGACCCCTGATCCTGGTGCGCAGGCGCCTCCTAAGACGGAGGATACCAACGGGGCACCAGAGATGGATGTTGATTAGAGGTGTTCCTACTCGTTTGTTCATCGCTCGTCTGCATAAAATTAGCCACAATGCGGGGGGTTGTTTGATTAGACCATGGTCATGCGTATGAAGCGTAGAACATATACAGTATCGCAATATAGTGTATTACTATCCTTTGACGTTATTTTCCGTACTCTTTTCAGCCTGGAAGGCTTTAGCTTTAACCTTTGCTATTACCTTTTTTGGATTAATTCATTTTCGTCTCAACTTGACCGTGACGAGGCCCTCAGGCCCTAGGCTGACATATATTATGGCCCCTTCCGCGCAGGCGGAAAAGCGTTTACTGTGGCATCCACGATGGGAGAGCAAGTTTGTAGTAGGCGGAGGCTCCCAAATGACCATGTACGAATGGGCTTCAGAGAAATCTGAAATTCGTCATGTAACTTCACAGAGTGACCTGCAATTTATGAAGGTGTGTCCGACGGCCTTGGTGCAACAGTTGCCCTGATTCACCCACTCCTAGTGTTTTGCCTGGTCTCCGGACCCGGCCTTTGACGACCTGTTTGCCGTTGGATCAGCATCTGGACGCGTCGACCTTATCAGGTTGGAGGCAACCCGGGTTGCTCGGAATAACGTCCTCTCAAGTGGTCCCGTCGTCAGCCTTCCCGTGCGCAACTCAAGGTCCTGCAATGCCCTTGCGTTTTGTAATGTGGACTCCAACTACCTCGCTGTTGGCCTCGATAAAGTCCGCGGGGATTCCAGTCTTATCATATGGGATATTCAGTCTGCAACCCTGTCCCTCTCGCTGTCTAAACTGTCTACTTTGGACGAGGACGCGATTGCCAGGCGTCCGCAGCCACAGATAGCCCGTGCTGACCCAGTCGGCCATCGTACAGACCAACGGGTCCTGCAACAACATGCCCCTACGGAAGTGGTTTCCGCGCTTGCCTTCCTCCCACAATCTACGCATCTCCTCCTAGCCGGTATATCCGCACGGTGGCTGCGCCTCTTCGACCTTCGTACTCCCGCTCCAACCATCACCAACATTGCGACCAAGGTGCATGGAATCGCGACATCTCCTATGGACCCACACCAAATCGCTTGTTGCGGCGACGGCATCATCACAGTCTGGGACGCCCGACGACTTCCGCATCCCTTGCTCACGTTCACGGAGAAGGATGCAGCAGCTGACGGAGCGCGGACGCGCGCTGTTCCTTTTGTAAACCACATCGAATTTTCGAACTCGAGACGGGGCGTGCTCGCCGCGCACGAGAAAGATGCTTCGTATGTCCGGTTTTGGGATCTCCAGCAAGCACAGGGGAGCGAGATCTCGGACGGGGAGAGGTTCGGGTTTGGGGAGCCTTCGCAGTTTCGTACCGCCAAGAGGTCTTGGGCGCCTTGGACTGCTGCCGGACCTGGCACGAGAGCCAGCAGCGGCGAACCGCAGGAAGCATTCTCGCTCGTTCTCTCTGACACACGAAAAAGTATGTTCTTAATATCTATTCCACGCGCGTGCTAATATGATATATCTCGACCACAGCGAAAAGCTTCCATAAACCTGTTGCGTCGTTCGCGCTCGTCCCCAACAAGCGCGCCTTCTCACTCACCTCGGAAATCATGGTGGTCAATAAGGATGGAGACCTTGAACTATACGCCGTGCACGATACGCCGAAACAGGCTTCGTGGAGTGCTCGCGGGGACCTTGCGATTAGTGCAGGGCTGGGCTGCAAGGTGATCCCTGGCTTCCAAGATCGCGGCGTTCCCCCGCAGCCATGGGATGTGATTCAAGAAACGACAGCGACAACTCGGGGACGCACAAAAACTGCGAGCGAGCCGATGTTTGGCAAGGGCGATGAAGATGGGTTCCCAGCCCTAGAAAGTAAAGTATCACCGTCGAAGGTGGTGAAGGCGAGAACTTATAGTCCAGCTTCGTTTCGATATTTCCCACTCGAACATTCGCTAGTACGAAGTGAACTGTCTGTGCCCCCGAATGGTGTCAGGGATCAGGTTACTTCGAAGCCTCCTGCTGAAGATGCGTCGAAATCAAAGGGTCATCAGCAGCCTGCGGAAAGTAGCTCACCGAGAGCGAAGCATTCGTCAAGAATTGTGGAGGACGATATTTCCATGATGATGCGTCGGCGTGCTGTCCGTGGATATGGGCTTGCTAGCGTGAGTGTACCTCACATGTGGGCTGTTAATTGTGACCTTTTCCCACAGGCCAAGCACAACGCTCAAGTTGTACTAGAAGGTCCTTGCACAGATACAACACTCTCAGAGTTATGGGCTTGGATACATCGTGCGTTCGTGTCCTATGGAAGCACATCTTCGATTGTTGAACGCACATCACAGACTCAAATGAACTTGTATGTACCCCGACGTCGAGAATACACGGATATGAATTTTCAAACCAAGGACTTCTTGGATTATGGGAAGGATTCGAACCGCTGTCTTCGGTCCTTGAGTCTGGCACGCCGTCTTCTAGCGTCCTTGACGGCATTTTGACCGTGCCCGTAACGTTGCCAGTAGATTCTAGCCTTTCTCCGCTAACTACCAACGCTGTTCTCGACCCCTTAACACGAATGAGACAACCGCCTGATGATTTTCCTCACGGGGATTTCGGCGCTGCAGTTGCTGCTCTATGTGCCCGACAGAAGAGTTTAGAACGCCCTTGGAAAGCTCCGGTTCGCACAAACAAACTTGAGCAGAGACAGTTTGCGTTGCATCTCTTGGAGTGGGGTATCGGGGAGGATGAACTGAAGCATGCTATTAGAAAGTAAGTCTGATGTATGTGTGGGTACTTCGTGATTACTGAGCTTTTCGTGCAGGTGGGAGAAGGAAGGTCAGCAGTCAAGAGCGGCCTGCTGGCTCGTTTTTACGCGCCAATATCAAAAGGCACTGGAACTGCTTATGCGAAGTGAAGGTACTACTGTCTCCAAATCTTCATACTTTTTGATGATTTATACGATGGCCCAGATGAGACGCACAATCTTGTGTCCGGTACTCTCGCCGCCCTCATTCCAAGTGCTGGCGGTACCTTATCCAACGAACTCCGAGATCACACTGAGCGCGTCATCGTCCGCCTTCGAGATCCGTACTTCCGCGTTATGCTTACCCAGCTCACCCTTAAGGATTGGACTGAGGTACTTGAGGAAGAACTACTTCCTCTTCGGGAACGTCTTGTGATCGCATTTCAATTCCTGGAAGACAAAGCGCTCTCATCCTACCTTCGGCGCACGACCGACCGGGCCTGCACACACGGCGATATCGCGGGTCTCATCATCGCAGGCCTCACTCATACAGGCATGGATATATTACAGGGTTACGTGGACCGCACTGGAGATGTGCAGACCGCTGCGGTCCTTGCTGCCCATGTGTCTCACGCAAAGTTTGCAGATGCGCGCGCGGAGCGGTGGGTGGAAACGTATAGGGATTTGTTGGACGTCTTCAAATTCTTTCACCACCGTGTTGCGTTTGACATAGAGCGGGGTCAGATACTGCAGGATGCAGTGCAGAATGGGGATTTGGCGCCGTTTGAGTGGGCGCCAAAGCAGATTTTGATTCGGTGTAATTATTGTTCGAAGCCCATGAATACTTTATTGGACGGGGTACAGAAGGGACGGGTGAGTACTGGCATTTTTCAATATGATGCACTGGTATTGAGCACGCGTTAGCCTACTGCATGTCCACACTGCAGTCGTGCCCTCCCGCGATGCTCAGTCTGCCTTATGACATTGAGTATCGTTTCAGACGGCACGCGTGATGTTGAGCTCTCACAGTCACACGACACTTACCGAGGTAAGATCTCCGCGTAATGCGTACCTCTCCCTACTGACACCGCTCCTTAGACACTATCGACGAGGCGATCGTCATCTGTCAGTCATGTCGGCACGGTGGACACGCATCCCATATTCTTGATTGGTTTTTCGGTGAAGACGGTGCACGTTCGCATAGTATGTGCCCTGTGGCGGATTGTGACTGCCACTGCGCGGATGAGTTCTAGTTCGCGAGTTTTGCTCTTGTGGGCTGGACGTGTACATTGTGATCCAGCATCGAATGGCATTTTTTTCACTAGACCTTTATTCGTGAACCATATTTGGTATGTATTACTTTATATACTACCACAGACACTGACAGAGATACAAATTTTTCACCAGCATTTCAACTGTCCTCGCAGGGTCTTTCTTCCGAAGCATTTTTAATATCGTATCGTTACTGAACTCTTTCAAAGTCACTGTCACTCTAGAGCTATATGTCAAACTGAATTCCACGTCATATTCCTTTTTTTGATACAGAGTCAGGATTATTGAGTCAGGTGCAGTATTGAAGAGGGTGACTGCAAGTTGATGAAGTGGCCTGACTCGGGCTATGCGCATTTTAAGTACTTACACGATTCGGGTCCATAGTATCCAAGTCACTCACTGCAAGTGGGTACTTACTGTCACCGCAGCAGTGGTGTCGCAGTGGATACTACAATCAAGTCTAAGTCTGACATGAACAACTATTTCCCAATGCACAATTCTGTGAGCATCCCTTCTGGACCCACTGAGTTTGCATTCACATGAGTCTCAATGTTGTGTTAAAAGGGAATAAATACAGATTTGCATATAACACTGGTTCATGCCGAGCACCACAGCATCAAATAGCTATCCACTGTTTAATCCATTGCACTATTGCTGCTCATCTCCTACTGCAATCAACGTCGAATCAAGCTTGGTTCTTAACTCGTGTGTGCCCCCCGAGGGTAAGGACGGTGACTGTATGTCATCTTATATGATTAGATCCGAGTTGCACAGTTACATAGTGGCCGTGACAAAGACCGTAAATAAATCTAAGTCTGATCTGGAAGCGCAAGAAGCAGTCAGGTCGGCACAAGTGACAAGAGGGCCATTGTTTACTCAGAATCTTGCCTGACACAGGTCATACTACTCTCCTCCGAATCGGGTGCGAATTCTGCAGATCGGGAACGGCCTCATGACACGGAGTCTTCTGGCACTGGAGTCGTAGTTGGTACCGCCACCCCGAGTTTGATTGGGCTAGTCATTATTAGATAAGCACAACCCCGCCCCTGCCTTGACTATCAGGAGTCATTCTCCCAGACCATTCATCTCTTCTGCGATGATCGTTAGGTTTGTGACGAACTTCACAGGAGAGATGAACTTCACGTGACAGATCTGACGATGTGTAAGCAATCAGGAAGTTCCTGACTCGCTTGTATCGTCAGATCTGTCACCACCCCTGACGATAAACACGCTATTGTCATTGGAGGTGGCCTTTTCTCAACCCGAGGCTGACCTGCACGAGCGGTTGTGATGGGCAATCAAGGCACAGCCAGAAGTTATCATGATCATAATGACTACGATAACTGAATCGAGTTCGTACTCTACTGCACGATCCAAGAGCTCAGTGTGGCAGACGCTATGTGAGGAGTCTTCCGTCCGATCCCAACGAAATTTCATCTCCGAGTGCACCGTGACTAACTCGTCATCCAATGTCCCACCTTCTTAAGTAGCTTCTACCATCAACAGAAAAGGCGATATAACTAATGTGCGGTTACGAAGCTAGCCTCGGGGACCTGAAAAAAATGAGTTATCCATTTTAGCCAAGCACTGGACACAAATGGAATGAGAAATGGTTAGCTGAAACACATTCTGATGACAGTGTGAGACTCAGATGATCATATCGCTCCTCTAAACATGACACTTGCGAACCGACAATACATTTGTGAAGGGCTTTCCAGTCATGGGTCTTATACCGATTCCGATGCTGAGCAACATCTAAATTTACAATGTGAAACTATTAGTTGGTTGTAATAGCGATGAAAAAGACCTGGTCACGAACCAATCAGAGTCAGTGAATCTAAGGTCACAACGTATTGCAGCGTCATTGAAGGCTAAGTCGAGTCGAGTGAACCGGGTTTTGCGTTGGACGCTGGCGCAGGGTAGCACCTCGGTAGCGAGCGGAAGATAGTTTAAGACTCCGACGGCATGGACGATGGAGCGCTCGATGTCAGCGCTCGCTGTCAATGGCGACACCGTTTCCGTTCTGTTTAACTCGTTATTAGTCACGCGTTATAGGTACATACTTTAAAGTCCTACACGCAATAGAGACTAAGATTCACGCGTTATAGATTCCCACTTGTCCCTCTGATTCCGCCATAACCCTTGATTTTGGCTTTGATGTCACGACATAACTTGAAATGAGCAGCACCAGAAATAAGTGTGATGGAGGTAAACCGTGACATTATACTGTGACGAGTCGAGTCACGAGACTCCTTCAAGTCGACGGTACACTGCAGGCTTGGCCGGACTCAGGCTGGAATGAATATGTAGGGTGCACTGATGCCACTAAAACTTTAGAACGGGTTGCCAGTCCCAGCTTCAAGGGCTCAACTTGAAATATCACTTCGACCATCCATGGCGCCTACCAGGTGTCTGCTCGTCTTTGGATGTTTCCTCGATGGATCCTAAGCAGACGGCTGTAAACTGTTTTGGTATGCCAGTGGATTACTGTCATATCATGTCATATGAGTGTTCACCGTGACTAGCCTGACCATTCAATTGTCCTCGCACTGGATCTTTTCCGCAGCATTTTCAAGACGCACCATTACCGGAGTGAACCACGGCCTGCAAGCTTCGGACCGTTGATTCAAGTTCCTGCCAAAGGCTCTGGATGCGGTCAACTTTTCTTTCAATTAGTCATCCCGGTGAGGGGCGGCGATCTACTCCTTTATTGGTGGCTCCTATTCTCTCAAGCTTATCCTTTCACTCTACGGTCTTCTTTGCCTCTTTCTAGCTTCGTCCCCTCATGGATCACGAGTCGCAGCACGATGGCAAGTCCAATACCGCTGCACCACCATCGTATGATGCAATTTCTACACAAGCATCACCGTTCGGAGTCTCCATCCGACAGAGGTCATCATCGCGAACTATGTTTCCCAGGTGGGGTCGAAAACGTACTGTTGTTCTTGCTCGCATCTGTGATCTTGTCACCGCTCCGGATTACACTCCATCGTCTGTTACCTCTACTGTGAATGACTGTGCAGCTAGTCTCTCAGTTTCCGAGTTCTCTAAACTCCTACAATCCCCTGATATCAGGGGTCACACGGCAATGTATTGGGCAATCTTGAATGACAGGCGAGAAGCCCTTTTCGCCATTATTGGGTTCATTCAATTCTCCGAACTCTCATCTGCTTCCCGTGATGACTTGCGACTTGCGTGCATAGCCGCTAGTGACCACGCGTTATATACGCAACTCGGTCTGGGACGTGACATTGACGGTGAGTATATGGCTGGTACCCTAATGCGAGCATTGATCAAACTAACGTGCACAAACCAGCCAACAGACAGCCTTCGAATCCCTCCCCAGGTTTATGGCCACATTTCGATCATGAAGTTGTTGTGTATGAGGGAGATACAGTGGACGAGGACCATTTTATTGTCTCATTCGGGTTTAAGTCGTGCCAGAGACGCCTGCGCGCTTTCGAGAACATCAGTGCAGAATTCATCGCCGCGGGTTTGTAATCCCTTCTTCTTGGCTTGTTCCCCGTATTCACATGATGATACCGATCACCACAGGACGTCTATGGTGGTTGCGCATTTACTATTGGAAGCCTGACGGGAATCTATACATAGAGCTTGGTCTTTCTCAGCTTAGCATTCTAGCGTGTCCAGAAGTTTCATGTTCCGTCGGACCCCGAAGAGAGAAACCTGGCTATTCAACCCAGCACACAGAATTACAATGGGTGAATAAAAATGAGGATTCTCTCTTACTTGTACCTCATGGGTAGGTGCACTTTATCGGTAGACGCCGAGTTCCACTAACGGGTATTCTCTCTGTTCCCCTTTCGCAATGCTCATCTCAAAGATACGTGGTCAGCGGGTCCCAAAAATCTCTAGAGGTTATATTCTTGCGGTTGGGCCAACAGCTTTGGAACAAGTGAGTTATATCAATCTTGGGACAGCTCGATCTATCATGTTCTCGTGACTGTTCCCCTTTGGCGACCAGAACTGACGGCATTGTTTTAGAAACGCCGTATATTCAGACTCCGATGGCACTTTACACCTGGAGATGAATGTCAAATTAAAGCAAGCGCAGGCCGCCTAGTGGGCTTGGAGAGTTGGAGTTTCGTCAGAATGATCAGATATTTCTTTGATACAGGATCGGTATTATGGAGCAAGGTGCGGCAGTGGACAGACGGTAATGATAAGTGGATAGTGATAATGCAGTAGCGTATGGACTCTCAGAGAACTAGATCATCGGCGATGTACGAATAGAATGACGACTCATATGATATTGGTCCACAGGTCGACATATATTTCAAAATCGTGCGCATGCCTATTATACATACAAGTGAGCAAGTACACAAGATAACATTCAGTCTACATATACACTGTTTCATGAGCGCCACACCATCTTATCCCGCCTAATTCAGTCCACTAGTATGCAAAACCTTGACTGGGAACATCAGAATCCGAGTCGCCTTGCGCCACAAAGGGAGCTGATCCAGTCGCTGAGCCTTCATGACCGATTTGACGTGGTGGACGGATAGATGCTCTCCGCTGTACAACAACAATCAGCAAGTGACACTAACAACACGCAGCAGGTGGCTTACTTTGCGTCAGCCACTGCGCGCGCGGACCGCACAATATTCTCGATCATTTTCCCTGAAAGTAAGCATCAGCAACACATCACGGCATCAACTCATAACGGCACGAGATTCACCATCTAACTGGTACCACGAAAGCTTCTCAGCGGCACGAAGGTGCGCCGAGTAATCGATCTTCTTCAGATCAGTGAAAGAGGAGCTGATACTAAGTGCGCGCTCCTTGTCTAGTATATGTTTAGCAGACTCGGGTTGGCCAAAGTGGTTAAGCCAAAGGCGACGTCGGGCCTTGGCGTCCAGCTCCGGGAAATTAATCACTTCAATGACGAAGACCTCGTAAGGGGAATATGTCGGATAACACAACTGAACTACGTACCGGCGCAAAATGAACTTAGCAGCGCTTCGTTGCAACCCTTTGTTAGCCAGAAAGAGATGCAATCATCCCCTTCCAATTGACGAAGAACATCGACAACGCAATCCTACGAAGAATGAGTTCTGGAACAGTAGTTGGTGCGACAGTCAAAAACACACCCTATCAGACTTGTATGTCACCTTCAAGTATGTCTATGGGATTGTCATGAAAAACCACACAAAAAGATCAGAGACATTGCGTACGTCAGCGTCTTTTACCACAATCACTGCATTCCAAGTAACAGCAAGCTAAGAAACAACCATGCAGTTGAAGCGTCATTGCATTTCACAGTGCAAATTACACATACCGACATTAAGGAGGCAATCTGATCTGTGCCGAAGTGGGACTCATCACCATACATAGTGAGAATCGGTCTCTTGAGAAGATCGCAGACAGCACGAACTGCTGTCATCTTGCCTGTTCCCGCTGGTCCGTCGAGAAGCACGTTCTACTAAATGATGAACTAGGGATAAACGCCAGAGATTTTGAAGCACACCTTTCCCTTATTGAGCGACATTAGGTATGAAGCATCCAAAGAACGACCGGTAGAATCCACCAGTGATCTGATGAGATCCTACAGCAGATTATTAATTTGCAATGAAACCATCTCAGAGGCATGACACCCTCACTTTGGAATCTTTGTCCAGTATCAAATTTCTCCATGCTTCTTCATTATACTCGACAGGTTTCAAATCCCAGAGTGGGAACACTTTCCATTCCTAGATACCATCGTTGAGCTGACAATAAAAATGCACGTTGCCATTCGCTTACACGGGCGTCAATGTCATATCCAGCAATCCAGTATGGCAGGCGCGGGATGTTCTCTTCCGCGTCGTCTGGGAGAGACTCACGTCTGTTTCTTCCCTTAGTCTTTCCATGGAAAATGGGGAACTGCTTACAAGTCCGGGTTGTAGCCTTGTCGTGCATAGTTGTATCCGAATGGGTCGATTATCACTCGTCGCACACGCGATTTCAAGTTGAGGTCAGTACACCTCATGTCGTCCTGGATTCGTGTGTCGTTATAATCTGTCAATGGGCGAATTAATAAAAGTGTGATGGTAGAGTAGTGGGGCACTTACACTCTGCATGCACGACTTTGCAATAAGAGAGGTAGAGTTTTCCACGTTCTATTGACAATTCAATATCATAGCGACGGAGTAGCCAGAAAAGGTTTCACCGGTCACTTCAGCAAGCATTTCATCTGTCATAGGCTGGAGAGGCAGGGATTTAATTGGTTTGGTCCCCTGAAATCGTTAGGTAAGCAACAGTAGACGCCGACATGTCGTGACAGTACCTCATAGCTCTCCTGAAAATACGTGACAGAGATCGGCAGGAAACGAACACCATCCCACTCGAGATGTTCCAGCTCGAGGTTCAACTCCCTTAAGTTCAAGTCAAGTCAGTATCAAAAGTGAGCGATGTGCTCAAGCTCAAGGACTACACTCACTTCCCATCGTCGCTGAGGTGAGCCTTTTTCAAGACTACCGGCACCTTTAATGCAGGATATCAGTAAAGGGCGTGAGTGGATGAACAGGACAGTTCTCACAATGCCCCTCTGGGTACCCAACTTATATTTCTCGCTCTGGACGTGGGCATACTTCGCTCCTTCCTCATAGTAATACTCGAGAAGGTCGAAGGAAATCTTGTTGTCAGCTAGCAATTCTTCGAGTCGTTCGGCGCTATATGCTCATCAACGACAAAGTGCGGCATGCTATACTGAAATACACGCACTCTTGTTTAGACTCCGCTTCTACGACCTCCAACAGCTTTCCTAGATGCGCCACAAGATCGTTGAGGTATTGAAGAGCCGTACCTGTAAATGATGATCAACATGACTCGACGCGATAAGAAAAGTAAACGAACCCTCAGAGGATGACTTGAACCCGAAAGTTTTAGCCTTGGATGTCAAGTCATCTAGAGTATATTCATCATCCAAAATGTCGATCGCATCATCCAATTTATCCTGAAGCACATTCATCTTTTGAAAAAGCCTTTGAATAGGGTATTCAAGGCTCGCGCCGCAATGAACGTCCGAAAACACAGTGCTAAAAAACAAGGCGTTAAACTATCACCAGAATCTGATTGCAAGATACCAACCGAAGCAAAGACTCCAAGACTGGACTGAAATCACTGAAAACAAGCGAACCATTGTCTATGTGAAAGGTGAATACATTGCATGAGATATTTTTTTCATAGGGAAGCTTGCCTCCTTTGCGCGCGAAGCGGATGTTGAGGTAGAAATAGTTATGGGGATCCAGACAGCTCACAGGAGGAGTGCTGGGCCTCCTGTGCACCCACAGCTTGTCGTATGAGTCCCTTGTGCACCACAATCCATTAAGTAAGAGAGCCCAAACGTGAGGAAGAACTTACCATTGTTGACTTCGACGGACGAAATGGTCATGGTCCTCGGACGGGATCCTTTGACATGTCCTAACTGGCGAATAGTATGAAGGAGATAAACTCCGACGAGGTCGATATGGCAGAATTAACTCGGAAGGAGAAATACTCCTCTGACATTGCCGAACTGGGGAATATGACAAGGAGCGAAGTGAAGGAGATCTCTGTCGCCAACTTGAATACGGCGAAGGCGGCCCCACCATGCACGGTTGCACCGGGACCGGGGGGAGCGGAATCTCGGGTGTATATCCATCGTCTGGTTCTAGTGAGGATAGTTCATGTGGCGGAGGTATATACACGAAGGGGTGCAATTGCTGGGGTTGTCCTAGATGTGGGATCACTGGCGGCAAACCTGTTGTGTGTAGGGCCACCGCAGGTACCTCTTCTGTGACTGGCACACTACACTCATCAGGGAGTGAACATGAACTCGATGATGATGGTAAACTCGGGGGTGGTCCGAACATAGTAGTATACGTCAATTCTGACATCCTTCTGACTGAAAGAAACTTGGGGGTGGTGAAAAGGTGGGTACGAACTTGAAGAGACAGCGCTTTATATAAAGATCACCTACAGCGTCAATCAGTGATAAGACAATGGCTACGGCCACCATTGCTGTGTAACATAAAACCCGTTGCTGTGTCTATTAAGGGGCAATAAAAACAAGGAGGTAGGTTTGGTTATACGCCTCGTGGAAGTATATTTAGCTTCAATGAATATTAAGCCCTTATGTGTTCAAAGCCTGCAAGAGTGGACGAATCAGCCTGAGTTCACCGCCATCGACATTCCCACTGGCTGTGTGAGGAATCTTGAACCTTGGTAAGTGACAGTGACAGTAGGCTATGCCACTGCGTGTGGTACGACACCTGAGCCGAACTTCAAGAAGAAAAAATTGCCCCTCCCAAACGGGTAACATACTGAAACAAACCGACTGCATATATGTGTGCTCCGGATCAGCAAATAACATCATACAGTGGTGTTTGTGCTGGAGGCTGCTAGAGGGCAGCCCGAAAGAATTTGACGCCCGGCGCTCATAACCAGTAATTGAACCCGCTGCGAAGATGAATATTGCAACCTATCGTGGCTCTTCGGGGACTAAACAAAAGCCTGGCTGTTCCTGGCTTAGTATGATAATTATCGATATATCGATAACAATGATTGCAACTTACACATTGGTTCCTTCAGGCCTTGCCGCGACCACTATTGTTCGTACCACTGGCACCCAAGTTACTGGTATACCGTATACGTACCCGCGTTTACCATTTCAGCTTTGTGGCACGATTTATCATCAACGTTAGCATATAGCTGCTGGTGATACCAATCCTGGAGCTTGGGAAAAGTTGTCTCAGGTCGCTGTCAAAGTGTTGAGTAGTAGTACGGCTCCTACTGGCGAAAAGCGGCGGTGGCGGGCCCGGGCGGGGCCCGAACCCGCTTTTTCTCGCAAATATACCGATCTCTCTACAAACAGGATACTACTTTTTTGCCAAAACTTCTTGCCTGGGTCAACTTTGCCAGAAACCTCTCCGGCACTCAGCTATCTGCGAAAATCCCGCCGTTCTCAACCCAAAAAATCTTCTTCGCGATCAGATGGAATCGTTATTCCTGCGACCTCTTCGGAGGGTTCAAGTTAGACTTCTCGATTGCCGTTTATCATTCACATGTCAAGATAATAAGGTCATACAACTTGATCGTTCCCGGTGGCAGTTTACTCGTCAGCTCCAGCATTAACTGAAACCGACCGCGGGGATCATTGTATCATCATAGACGCAACGATAAACGCCTGCCAGCTCAGCTCGCCAGTCGCTCAAGGTCATGTTCCGTCGGCTGCGGGAAATTGGGACCAAGACGTCGCTTCTCTGTGAACGAAAAGATGGATATTGCTATCGACATCCGCGCCATTTGGCAAGATCAAGGAAGTAACTCCCTCTTCAGACGTTTTCATTGGTATCTTGCACACCAGTGGGCACACGTCTTCTCCATCGATGGCTTTGTGAATGTGCGATTCTGAGCGAGTTGTGAGCAGAACGTGGACCACTGATAGACCTGGCTCACGTAGAGCTCGGTCTAGCAAGGAAACGAGAACAACATTCTCGGATTCGGATGTGCATTCATCAAGGGCATCGAGAACCCCAGTGCCTGCACTTGTTGGTCGTTGCCGCACTTACAACCCCTCTTCCAATTTCACAGATTTTGGAACTTCTCGGCTCTGGTGGGCAGGGATGTGGAAAGAGTGCAATTCACGATGGATATTCCCACCGACAGCAGTCTTCCGGTCAACATCTACTATTCGCTCGTTTGTGACTATGTTTTGGAACGCTCAGACTGCAGCGTTTTTAAAGAACAATACATGCCGCCACCACCCGCACCCTTCTCGCTTACTATGATATGAAAGCACGGACGTCCTGGATGCGGTCTTGAAATTGAAAACGCAAAGCCAAGTTATGAAATCTCAATCCTCCAGGGCTTGAAGCACTCATTAACCTTCACTATAGAAACACTGACGGCACTAGGGGTTTATAAACTCTCCTAACATCATATTGCTGGCTAGAGGCCCCGGATGGATATGCCTGGCTGCGTACGCAAGGAGGGGTCTACTGGCTGAAGAGCTGGGGTAGATTGGACTGACTGCAGACCCAAGATGGAAATGACTGGTTTAAGACTCCTGGCATGCAAGACTGGTGCAGCATTCAGATTGTCTCGCCTGGCTGTCGACCCAGGGCGGGAGCGATTGGCTGCACACAGAGAGTGGGGAGGGTGCCTTCGCCGAGAGAGCACGAGAGTGGATGCGCACCAAAAGCGGGCGAGAGTGGATGCGCACCAAAAGCGGGCGAGACTGGCTGCAGACCGAGAACGGGCAGATGTAGCTGCAGACCGAGACTGCGCGAGAGTAGCCGAAGACTGAGAGCTGGTGGGTGGTTGCAGACCAGGAGCTGGCTTGTAGTAGCCATCCGCAACTGCAGACTGAAAGTAGTGGCTGCGGACCGAAATCGCGCGGGAGCGGCTGCAGACTGAGAACGGGAAACTGTGTCTGTTGACCTGATTGGGCAAGAGCGGCTACAGACCTGTAGCAGCAGGATGTTACCACAAACCCAGAGCGCGGGAAAGTGGCTGCAGACTGTCAATGAAAGCGGGCGTGAATGGTTGCTACATGCTAGGGATGCTGCAGGCTGAGAGCGGGCGAGAGTGGCTGCAAACCCAGAGTGGGCAAATGTGGCTGCAGACAAAAGAGCACTCAAAGGTGGTTGCAAGGCGGAAGAGAGTAAGTTACTAGCTGTAGACGCCCCTGTCAAATGGCAATCAACTCCTGCGGCCTGCCGCATCTTACCGGGTTAGAAGGATTGGACAGTTATATCTCTTTGCAACTCGTTGCCTGATCTAACATGATTTGAATTTGTCGATCTTTGTGAGATTCAGTGGGAATGAGTAGCTAGGCGTTATACTGTCTTGTTACCGCATATTGTCCTTTCCTTCAATGTTTACGTCTCAAGAGATCTAGGCTTCGTCGTAATTCACTGTATAGACGGGAGGAATGCATTCCTTTAACTTGAAGAAGTTGTCATCCTATGAGATGACTCGTACATGCCCAATGATTGCCAGCACTAGACTTGTGCACAGCTGGCGAATAACCTGTGCCAGTGTATGTATTGCGGCCGACTTGGGTACAGACCGCAGATGTTGCTCATGGATAAGATACTCCAAGGGTCTCGGAGCTCTAGTTTGGTCGGGACTCGGACTCCGGGTGGACCTAATTCACCTGTGAGGTGGTTCTAACATAGAATGCATCAACACGTCAATATTATGACACACAAGAAAGAACATGTTAAAAATACGCTCCTTGAACTCCTCGTGATAAGAACCAAGTTATTGGGCAAAGACGAGTTTGGAGACAGGTAAAGTGAGCACACTACTATCAACTGCGCCTGTAGCCAACTTATGACGAATGTAAAGTTGCGTACGACGCTCGGGGAAAATGGAACATGCCAGAATTGCACACAGCACAACCGTTAGACTATCTGTTCCAATAATCCTAACTTTGCGCTTGCTCTCGTGCAGCATTCTTATGAGAGGAGATACATAGATTAATTGCTACATTATTTGGTTGAACGCCCTTCAGGGCGAGAAACCTGGCGAGAGTTCGCAACCGCAAGCTTCCTGCATGAGTAAGTGAGAACAGCCCCTCAGCTGCTCCCTACCCATGGCCAGCTCCCCCACTGAACTTTGCTTCATTGCGCGCAGATGCATGCAAGTATCTGAGCTTTGAGAGCCCACCGGGTTGAAAAGATGTAGTACGGGATCGCGAACTGAGTGGTGCCGTCAGTAAGTCGGGTGCCACTCGAGGACATGAGTAAAGGTGCAGGCAACGTTATCCACATGAGGACGTGGGCATTCACATAAGGGAGGGTAGTGGGCAGAGCCATCTGGCCACAAGTTGCCATGATGGCTGGGTGGATTCCTGGTTCTTTGCCCGTGATTTGGCGAGAAACCCGGCGAGAGTTTGCGATGGCGAACTTCCTGCATGAGTAATGAGTGAGAAAAACCCCTCAGCTGCTCTCTACCCATGGCCAACTCCCCCGCTGAGCGCTGAACTTTGCTTCATTGCGCGTGGATGCACGCAAAGATTTGGGCCATCAAAGCCCACCGAGTTGGAAAGAAGTAGTGCCATTAGCACAAGGCATCACCTGAGCCTCGAGGGCAAGGGCGCCAGCTCAAGACAAATAAGATCAAGATGAGAAAATCCGAAAACACGACCCGGAGAAGAAAAGCAGAAGACAGCAGGCTGGAGCCTGCTGGAGGTTGGGCCGGTGTGGTGCAGAGATAAGAGGGTCACATGCTGCACTGACATGGCACGTGACGCGCAAGTTCTTCATTCTTCCAGCTTCGTTTTTTTCACGAATCGATCAGGACAACGTCGTATAGTTGATCCACATTATATATGGAGCAATGAGATTAACCCAATGAACTTCGAAGATATACTTCGAAAGTAGTGTTGCTTTGGACATCTGCATATTCTAGCCTGTGATTTCAAATACCACTAGCGCCCCATGATGCAGGGACGGCGTTCCTAAGTAAGTAGGTACTAAACGGCTTCAACAAGCTCAAGGTACCCGAGCCATCATTTTGAAATCGTTCCGCACCCAACGATGTGCTCAGAATCTGACCCCAAGCGCCAGGGGGTGCCTCCTGACCACATTTGCTTGGAGTCATTAGGTCCCGGAGCTTCAACTCGGGTTGTTTATAGCCGTTTATTACATGGTTCTTCCAGGGTCCGGCCAACTTGAAGGCAATTGAGACTGAATCAAGGACCGCATCGCCCATCGATAACAAGTAGAATGTTCTTTGCAGAACTGTCGTACCTGAAGAGTGGCCTAGCCTTTCTCAGTCATCTCTCTGAACAAAAGCAGGTTCCGATACAATATATAGTGGGTACCCTGATTCTCCGTATTCGATCCTCTAACACATGTCTTTCAAAGGGGACGTACTGGGCTACTGGGGTCGCAACCTCATCGAAGATCATCATGATCGTCTCCTCAAAAAGCTTCCCCCTCCTGATAGACAGTTCCGTACACTCCACCTACCTCAACTCTCTGACGAGGGTCATGATCGGACGCTTACACCCCGTACAGTCGGGATTCTAGGTGCTGGAGTTGGTGGTCTGTACACTGCTCTTATGCTAGACTCGCTGGACATCAACTACGAGATCTTGGAGGCATCGGACCACCCTGGTGGCCGCCTCTTCACCCACAAGTTTCCTGGTGGTAATAAATACGATTACTACGTATGTTGCTCATTTCGTGTTGGTACCTTAGGCTCACATGTTGCTTTCTTGCTTTCTCGCCTAACTAGGATGTGGGTGCCATGAGATATCCCCTACCGGAGAAGGATAGTTCTGGCAATTACAAAAATGGCATCATGAAACGCCTGGGCGAATTAATCAACTGCCCGCAGCTCAACGGCGGCGACACGCCGCTGAATACAAAACTCATCGATTATTATTTCAAGGCAAGAGCAGGAGGGACGTTCCTCTACTTCAACAACCAGCGTTACCAAGTATCTGAGGAAACGCCTCCGCCTGACTTCCGTGCCAAGGAAATGGGCGTGGAGTCTGAGTACGTCGACGTAGGGGTTGACAACATTGTTGGAGACGTCGTCGAGCCATTTACCCGCATCCTTTTGAGGGACTTAGAGCAGCAGACCAACACGGGTTGGAAAACCATGATGAAGAATGACGCATACTCTGTTCGCTCATACATGTCGTTCAAGTATATTCCCAGCGTTAACCTTAAACTCCCGCCCATGCATCTCGCCACCAATGTTATCAATTGGTGCGAGACATTTGACAACAGCACCGGCTCGTATGACAGGGCGTTAACTGAACAAGTATGCGATGCGCTTGCATTTGCCACAGCCCCGGGAGAAGTTGTGGAATGGAAATGTTTTGAGTAGGTTCAAGTACTCTCTCCGAGCTTCTACTCTCATACTTTATACTCGCAGTGGTGGTTCTCACGTGCTCATTGACTACATGACGAATTACATCACTAGTAAAAAATCCGACCTCATCCAGTTTCAGAAGTCTGTTACAAGCATTTCCACGGATGACACCGCTATGAACGTTTCTGTCCGGGGTGAATCTAGCCCACGCACTTATTCGCACGTTATTTCGACTATTCCTTTGACGGGTCTGCGGATGATTGAACTCTCCAAAGCTGGTTTGAACGTTATGCAGTCAACGGCATTGCGTAAACTGCAGTACGGTCCTTCGATCAAGATTGGCATGCGTTTCACATCGGCATGGTGGACGGATAAGTTCGGCATCATAGGAGGTCAATCATATACCGACCTTCCTGTACGAATGATTGTCTACCCCTCCTACGGGGTTGATTCCAATACACCTTCCACGGTGCTTATTGCGAGCTACTGTTGGACAAATGATGCAGAACGCTTAGGGGCGCTGATCAACACTGGTAAGACCGAGTACACCGAACAGCTCAAGGAACTCGTACTGCGCAATCTCGCACAAGTACACGACCTCTCTTACGACTTCTTGTTCAATCAATGCGAAGAGATGCATGCTTGGGACTGGAACCACGACCCACTTACCCTGGGTGAGTCGCGCTTAGTACTAATATGGAAAACCAACGGTTGCTCACCCCGCTATAGGTGCCTTTGCGCTCTTCGGACCCGGAGATTTCCAGGATTTATACACGTCTCTCACTGTGCCAAATAAAAATAAGAGGTTGCATTTCGCAGGAGAGGCCCTCAGCACCCGTCATGCGTGAGTCAAGCATTTCTGCCTGTTGGATGTTTAATAATACAACTACGACGTATCGTACAGGTGGGTGGTTGGTGCGTTGGACAGCGCATGGCGTGCGGTCTACGAGTACCTGCTCGCCTCTGGACAGCCTAGTGGAACCATCGAAAAATTCTTCCAGCTGTGGGGCAAGAACATGGAGTGGGTTGAGCCGTCAAGCAAGTATGACGAAAGTGTCGTCGATTCAGAGGAAAATACCTTGCTGCGTGTCCACATGGGACTCGCATATGCTGCTGAACTGTCTGGGGAGGTGAAGTTCTGAACGGAATAGGTCGTTACGAGTAACAGACAACATCGATTGTATTTGTATTCTGAATTGTAATACCATTCGCTTTGCAGTATGATCACTACCTTCGCTCCTGAGTGCCACAGGAAGTCACCAGTTGGCTAACTACGCCCTCGCTGCAGGCTCAAAGCCTGAACATGATCACTTATACTTGCCCGACCGTAACATCAATCACTATATAGCCGATTATTCCGAGGGATGCATCACAGCTTTTATCAATCTTCCTAGAAGTTGTTGCCCACCAAATTCATGGTTTATGATCCAGAGAGCCAGATCCCCTAGCAAATTAATGGGAAACCTGGGTCGTAACAATCGCCACAAAATCAAGGTGTCGTTGCGTTCGTGGAATGGCTCAATTAAGTGGGAATAAATACAACAGAAGATGTCTACTCGTGTTTTCGGCTTCCCTGGGAGGGTAACATTTGATGTAGAGCTCCGTACTAATGAAGGGCAACGTACCAGTGTCAGCCAAGGCAGTGAAGGATAGTGCAATTTACATGCGTCACCCTCATGTTTGCTTCACAGCACCGTACAGATGCAGCGTCCTGCGGCTGGCACTATATTGACCTGTTCTTTGATGATCGCCCAACACCCCGGTAATCTCGCATTTCCTGTCCGGCGTTTGCAGGGCAGCGCGGTGCGAACTTCTCGCATACTGTGGAGTGCTTAATAGTCGACTTCCGACACGTTTGTTCTAGACTCTCCGCGTGCCTTCCGCCGGAAGGGAGGAACGCGACTGGAATGCGACTGACACACAATCGATTAGAAGTCCAGGATCTGAACGATCATTTGTGGCAGTGGAGGTGAAGGGCAACCTTGCCAACGATTATCTGAAACCAGGATTCGTTGGACTACCTACGCTGATTGTTTATTGGTCCGTAGGATACAGGGCAGACAACATACCTGCTACAATGTATTTTTGGATACAGTGCGCATTATGCAGGATGACCATCATGAACGATCTACCAGAAAGTGTAAGCCGCAGCTAAAACAAATGATGATTTAGAGACATAAAGAACACCTCTAATGTTTTTACCCTCTCCAACCTTGACTTCGACAATCATCCTCGACCTCAACCTCACCATAGACCTGCACCAGCATCAACAACATGTATGTTCCACGCATGCATGCATTCTTGTCATCACTCTCCCCACGTCTACTCCGTCGATGCCATGTCTAGCTCCGGCCTCGCAATATGCAGAACATTTGATGACAGAGTAGACTCCACACATGCGTAGCATCCTTCCTACCATCACGGCAGATATTACCGAGGGGCAAGGGTGATGATGTGATGACCTGGGCAAAAATCCGTTCATCTAGTTGAACTGCGCGAGGAGCACGAGACATGGACAGCAACTTGGTAATATGGGGAAGGAATACAGAGATGTTTAGGGCAGAACGAACGCACACTACAGGCTCGGAAGCGCTCCCGCATGGTGGCTGCGGCAGCTTGATCCTAATCCGATGGTCACACCTCAGCGCTCAGCCCCCAGATGCGGTGAAAGATCGTTGGTAGGACAGGGCTCAAGCAGCATACACCTTGACACGTTTCGAATGAGGGATTATAGGAGACGATTGCAATACAGCTGAGCATCTATTGCGTCACGGTCTGCCACCAGTCTGACAGCCACAGCTTACTCAGCGGGCGCTTGAGTTCATCTCTAAGTAGACCGCAGTTTCGCCGCTTTCACCTGCAGCTTTCATCATTCACCATTATCTCTTACCACAATGAGTTCGAGCCAGTACCCGGTTCCACCACCATCATACGTACCGTCTAGCTCCTCCAGGAAACCTGCGTTTGCTGAAGACGACGCCTCTTCGCCATTACTTGGTCGCTCCAGGTCTCCAGGCGGTGGAATTTACGACCAGCCCGAACAAGGCGACCTTCCTGATGACTTCAAGGTATTTCTCTAAGAAACTACCTTATACGTACTCTCTAAGACTCTTTCTGCTGGTAGTATGGCGTCACCGTCTCAGAGAGCTCTCCGGAGATTCGAAGTGCCTTCGTTCGCAAGGTTTATACCATTCTATGTGCGCGCAAAGTTCTTCGTTTGTGAATTTTGCTCATTCAACCATTAACTGCAGTCTGCCAAATTGTACGGGTGCTTCGCATTGACTTTTGTGTAAATACTTAAGTTGATATCTAGCTTGCCACTTGTCTGGTTGCAGGTGGAATCTCTCAGTCATTCTCAGCTATAGCTTGGGTTACAACACAGTGCGTCCTCGTGATTCAGGATAATGCACTTCTAATGCTTACGATGGTTCTCAGCACTTGGTCATTCTATGTTCCCCTCTTTGGGACACTGATCAACCTCGGATTGCTGTACTGGAAGCGTCATAGCCATCCCCTTAACCTGGTTTTGCTGTCCACATTTACCGTAATGGAAGCCTTTACACTCGGTGTCGTAACGGCGTTTGTTGACAACATCATTGTCCTCCAAGCCCTGTACGTCTCGATCGCCTCTCCTCATTCCAGTCAAGGCTGAGTAATGTGTCAGGCTTATCACGTTGGGTGTATTCTTAGGCTTGACTCTGTTCACTTTCCAATCAAAGGTACGCTTCCCCGGCTGACATAATGTTGCTCGATACTGATCATCTGGTTCAGTATGACTTCTCTGGTCTTGCTCCCTGGCTCTTCGGTGGGCTAATCGCCTTGCGTACGTGTCATTTCATATCTAGGCACTGAAATTAACCTCCGTCCGCAGTCATGACCGGCATCGTCGGCATCTTCATCCCTTTCAGCACCACGATGGACATCGTGTACTCGATTGGCGGATGCCTGATCTTCAGCGGCTACATTGTGTACGACACTTATCTCATCAACAAACGTTTCTCGCCCGATGAATTTATTATGGCTTCAATCAGTTTGTACCTTGAGTAGGTCCTTTATCTCTCTTCGCTTTGCTTAGCTGACGGAATGGCCGCCTTGTAGTTTTATCAACCTTTGTATGTCATCTTAATAGGCTTGATGAGACATGAAGCTCGTTTACTGATCATCATTTCACAGTCCTTAACATCCTCCGACTCTTAAATGATCTTCAAGACCGATAAACAGTCCAACCTCCAGAGTCGATTGGCTAGCGTATCTAAATACTCATTGGGTGTGTTAAAGGCTGACATATTTCTTATTCATGAATGTTCTATGTAGTTACAGTATATGTACGTGATGCATTGCGTTTGGACTCGTCTTCCAAGACTGAGTATGTTAAGGTGTGTTAGCATTGATAAACTCGTGTGTTGGTGTCTAGTAAGTCGAAAATGGCCTGGTACAACCTAGTGCAGTACCCGGGACTCACACCAAAGAGCGATAGACAAACGATGAGGCGATGTGATGGGACACTTACCGCCATCCGAGTGCCATCGTTTCAGCCCTACTGAACGGAATGATCAACGCCTTCCTCTATGACCTGCTTCACTGTGCAGAGTCAAAGAGTTACCGATGGCATCCGATAGGCTTGTCCTCAAGCATATTCTCTTTAACCCTATCTATCTCGAGCCCAGCCTGAATATATTTTGGCCAGCATTACGTCCGATAAGTTCTCTGGCACGAGTAAACACTGGCATTATTAAATAATCAACCGAACTTCAAGTTGAAGCTTTCAAAGCTAGTGAATTTATAAGTAGTAGGTGGAAGCATGCTGGCTTACTTGAATTCCCATATATTATAGTAGTACTGTCTGCAGTGCTAATGTATGCATTCAGTCTCGGGTGACGGCTTACAGTGGGCGCTCGCATGCAAAATATGTCCTGCAAGCTGAGCTTCAAGTTCTGAAGACAGAGTACCTGCGTTGTCACATTTACAAACCTCTGCAAACTAAGTATTACAATACGAATATACACAGGGCTTCACTGGCACAAGACGACAATTCACGCATTACAACGATTGTGCACTGATCAACTCCACTACCCTTTCCTTCGCATGCCGAGGAGTGAAGATACAAGGGACCACTGGATGTCTGTATGTTCCGGCTTAGATCAGTCCGACTGCAAGAAACCTCAGACATGTCCAACTCACGTGGTGACACCTCCCGTCCACTTCACACCTTCGCCATCAGGTCCAGTGTCCCATCCTGGCGCCCGCTCCACCCGGAAAACGGCTAGAATGTTTACGATTGCAGCGAACAAGGATGCATCTGCAACATGTCGTCCAACACTGTTATACAGGTCAACACACAATTTATCCGCATTATCTTGGGTAACGTACCAAACACGCCTTCCAAATCCAAAAGCGAAGGAGATGTCATCAGGGTCGTGGTTTCCAGACCCTTCTGATGCCACTTTCGACATGTAGCGCTCGGGCATAAACCTCGTCGGGTTAGTATATTTGTCAGGATTCCGCGCCATACACCTTTCGAAGGATGCATGTTCATGATTTGTTTGCATCTAGTGTCAAGATCATAAGAATAGCTCACCATGTGTTAGCCATTACGGTAGCACCTGGTAAACGAGCGTTTGAACGGAAACTTTCGGCTTGAACAGAATTCCTGACCTTTCGGAATATAATAACCTTCGTAGACATCATCATTCACAGTAGCATGAGGAATACC